>OLNG01000016.1_pt1 | contig 178326 bp, 124 predicted proteins | sample 1643091 | NCBI WGS metagenome assembly OLNG01 (sample SAMEA3136661, study PRJEB25190) | human gut metagenome | biome: human gut; feature: human-associated habitat; material: faeces | place: Austria | collected 2013 | reverse complement strand
GCCCGCACACAGGATGCCGACAACTCCAGCGCGGTAAAGCGGAGGGGGTCTCAGGCGGAGGGCGGCATCGGCCAGGCGTTTTGCCTCGCCCGCATGCGAAGCCGCCCCGCAGTCCCGGCGCTTCGCCTCGGTCCATATATGGAAACGCCCCGGAGGCTCGGCGCTTGCGCGCCTCGACCCTCCGGGGCATTCGATTCAACTGCGTATATTCAACTACCTATATATAAGTAGAAGGATTGGGCTCACCTTCAGACCAGGGTCCTTCCGCGTTCATCATGCAAGCGGTTCTTCCCCTATCGTTGGCACTTCCTTATTCACCTTCGTCAAACTTCTCACGAAGCGAATACCAGCCGTGGTTGCTTTCGACAGCCAAGGGCACGCCGAAGAGTTCCGTCATGCAGTCGCCCGTGAGAAGCTCTTCCTTTTTGCCGTCGGCATAAATGGCGGCGTCCTTGATAAGGAGCACGCGATCGATGGCGGGAATGATGTCTTCGGGGTAATGCGTGACCAAAATGACCGATCGACCCTCGGATGCCAGCTGGCGCATAACGCCGCGCAGTTGATACATGCCTTCAGGGTCGAGACCCGTGCACGGCTCGTCGAAAATGAGGGCTTGCGGATCGTGGATGAGCTCGCGCGCCACGAGCACGCGGCGCACTTGGCCCGTGGACATTGTCATAATGTCGCGATTGGCAAGCTCGCCAATGCCCAAACGCTCTAGCTGCTCTTCGGCCTTTTTGAAATCGGCTTCGGTCGCACGAACGTGCCGCGGAATGCCGAGCGTGCCGAACAGACCGCCGCACACGATGTCGCGTGCAGGCAGGTGAACGCGCACTTGATCGTGCATCGTATTGCTCACCACGCCGAAGCACGCCTTAATATCGGCGAGCGACGGACGTTCTTGGCCGCGGAAAATCACGGGCGGCACGTCGCGATGCAGCGGCAACACCTCGCGAGTGAGCAGCTGGATGAAAGTCGACTTGCCGGCGCCATTCGGACCAAGCAGCGCGATGTTCTCGCCCTCCGCAAGCTCGAAGTCGTCAACATGCAGAATGACCTTTTCCTTGCGACGCACTGTCGCATCGTGGATTTTGAACAGCGGAGTTTCTTGCGTTGCCACGAATTACTCCACGACCTCGGCGATAACCTCGACCTCAACAAGAGCGCCCTTGGGCAGCTTGTCGACCGCGACGCACGAACGGGCCGGCAGCGTTTCGCCGAACGATTCGGCATAAATCACATTGAAAGCGGCGAAGTCGTTGATGTCGCCGAGGAAGCAGGTGGTTTTTACCACGTGGTCGAAGTCGGTGCCAGCAGCCTCGAGCAAGGCGCCGACGTTTTTCATGACCTGTCGGCTCTGAGCCTCGATGGTGTCGCCAGCCAGCTCGCCCGTCTCGGGAACCAGAGCGATTTGGCCCGATGCGAACAGCAAGCCGTTCACGATATTGCCCTGGGCGTAAGGGCCGACGGCTGCAGGGGCGTTGGGGGTAGAAATGGTTTTCATTGAAGGCCTCCTTCTTTGTGGCTGTGTTGCGGCAACTCTACTACATATATATATGTAGGTGTTGCTTAAGGCCCCGTTTCACCAAGCAGAAAGCACGTAGACGCCAAACGGCCCGAACGCCTTGGCGTTCGGGCCGTTTCTTCCTTCAGCGATTAATTCTCAGGGGAGCATCCGCCATATGCAAATGTATACGGATCGGGCTCAACAAGGGTATGGTAGAGGCCAGGCTTGCGGTCCTTCAGGTTGTCATTTCCATCAGTCCAGTCCGAACGAGACTTCATGATGTCTTCAACAATGTCGGCCTCCGCAACTGCCATTCCTTCTTCGTAGCCTGTCGTGGCCAAAACGCCCTTCAGGGGACCGGGACCCACGATTCGGCTATGCCCAGCAGCGTAAATCATGGCGTAGTCCGACACTACGAAAAACACCTGGTTTTCCCATGCTCGAGCCGTCGGATACAGTTCATATGCCAGCTGGGTGGGCGAATCGTCTTCATGCGTCATATTGGGCCAGCAGGTCGGAGAACAAATAATCTGAGCTCCCTTCACCGCTAGAATTCGGGCAACTTCTGGGAAGACGATGTCATAGCAAATCATCAGGCCAATTTTACCGATTTCCGTATCAAACACCGGGAAATCGCCCGTTCCAGGATAATGGTAGAAGCGCTCGTTAACAGGCAAATGATGCTTACGGTATTTCCCAACGAACCCTTCGGGGCCGACCAATACCGCCGTGTTGTAGGATACCTCGGCCCTATCGGGCTCCGCTTCAGCAATGCCGAACACGATATACATATTGTGCTTTTTCGCCTGGTCGATGAATACCTGAGTCGTGTTTCCCTCGGGAACCAGCTCGCACGCACGATGCATATACTCTTTGTCTTCGGCCGAATACTCACGAACGCCGCAAGTTCCAAAACCCGTAATAGTCTCTTCGGGGAACACGATCAGGTTCACGCCCTGCGCTGCCGCATCTTCGATGTACCCAATCGCCTTGTCGATATTGACCTGCTTGTCGCGAGGGTGGCAGTCCATCGCAACAGAAGCCATCTTGATTTTGGTCATTTGGATTCCTCCTTTATCGTCCTATCCAACCTCTAGGTAGATGCGTTTTCAGCATTAAGCTACTCGGCTTTTACCGCCGAAAAACCACGCGCGCCTTCCTTTTTCGCGGAGCGGAAGAACACCCATATGCACAGAAGACCGATGGCGCTCACCGCGCACAGAATCAGAGAAGCGATGTTCCAGTTGCCCGTTCCTTGCACGGCATACATAACAACAGGATTGCCAATAAAGATTCCGATATTGAAACCGAAAGTCTGAATGGCAACGCCGAAGCCAATCTGACCAAGGCTTTTGACGCAGAACGGAACGAGATAAACCTCAGCAGTCATCAAGACCCCACTAAACAGGGCAAGAAGAAGGGCATGGGCAACATACGATCCCGCAAAGTGGGGAAGGAACGTTGTGCTTGCGCAGACAGCCGCCATACCGGCAAAGCACACAACCATAAGAAGGGCAGAACGCTTCGGACCAAGCTTGTCCAGTACGAAACCGCCAACGATACAGAACGGAATACCGAACAAACTGCACAGGCTACCAAAGAAATTTGCCGAAGTAGGATCAAGTCCATAGACGTTGACAAACACAGTGGGGTAGTTATTGATGTAGAAGTACAAAACAAACCCGCAAAGCAGCTGCGCAACGCCGATAGCAACAAGGGACTTCAATTTAAGAACAGATGCGATACCGCCGTCGGAGGGAGCCTGGTCGCCTGCGCCAATAGGGACCGTTTGCTTAACTTCCTTCACAACGAGGAAGAACAAGACAGCAAACAGTGCAATCACGGCGGAGGTTACCCACCAAACACCAACCAGGCCGGTTGCCTGGGAGATCGGGAGCACGGTATTAAGCGCCAAGGCGGAGCCAATTGCGCCGAACGTCGTATACAGACCGTTGAACAAACCCTGCTTCTCGGGGAACCAGGCGTTAATGAATACGACACCCGCGATGCTCACCATGGCGAAAGCGCTGCCTTCAATAATGCGGCTCGCCAGGAGCAATGGAAAATTCGCGATGCTCAGGGCGCCCATTATATTGCCAAGAAGGGATACGACCAAAACCAAGCTAAAAATCTTCTTCGGCCCGTATTTTGCAATAAGGCCACCTGCAGGAATCGCAAGAACGATGCCGGCAATAGTGAAGACAGACATAAGCCACGATGTTTCCGCATACGTAACACCGCAGGACGCGCAAATTAAATCAAGCACTGGCGCGATTTTAATTTGGCTGAACGAAACGCTTGTTGCCGCCAAATACATAATCACGAACATCAAGCCATTACGCGCTTTCATCCCTCTCCTCCTTCTCTTTAATTCAACGACAGATAAAACGTCGACGTTTACGCAGAACGCACACTCAATGAGGCGTTTTGCGTACTTGAAATATATGGCTGGGACCCATGAGGGCGAAATTGGCAATAATAGGAAATAACCGGAGCAATAATTCACCCAATGGGCAATTCGGTGAATTCCCATGAACAGATTGCCACCTTGCTTGACGCATTCAATTGCCTATTATTGGGCCGAGGGAAAGAGGCGCAATTCGGCAGAGAGACGATGCGCCCCTGGAAGAGGAGGCAATCATGGCCCAATACACCAGCAACGACAGCAAACTCCTTCTCGACATTCTGTATCGAATAAATCAAACAGAAGACATTGTTTCCTTTGGGAAAACGGCGCTATTTTTCATTCGCACATATCGCAATTTTTCCTCTGGCATGTTCTTTTCGCTGAAGGCCCTCAACAACGACGTCGTTATCGACACGGCGGTCTTCGACGACGACAAACCGCCCTCGCGATTCGATCAATTCCTCAATGGCAGATACGACAACGATAAGCTGCTCAAGGCCATGACCGCAGCATCAGATTCCTGCGCCTTCCGTGATGAGGATCTTTTCGGCCAAAAGGAATTGCTGAAAAGCGACCTATACCGCAACTTTATTACCCCGGAAGGGTTTCGATATGTCGCGCGCATTGAGCTTATGGATGGCTCAACACCAATTGGGCAGTTCGTCCTTCTGAATACAGCAGAAGAAGGCGATTTCGACAACGGCTTCATTGGGCTTTGCAATACCCTCGCAAAGCATCTTTCGCTCAAAGCCCGGCAGCTTCAAAGGGCCGCTGAGGTAACCTCCCTCGGGCTTTCCTTTCTAAAGCACCCGAAGAACTGAAACGCCTCTATGGCCTAAGCGACAGAGAGTGCGAAATCGCCCTCCTCATCGCCAACGGGCTTTCTGATCGAGAAATATCAGAGGCCTTAGTTATCTCAACATCGACCGTGCGCAAGCATGTCCATAACACATATGAAAAAATGGGAGTAAACAACCGCGCCGCATTCGTGCAGAAGCTTTTTACCGACGGAAAGCCTCGCGAGAATGCGCATACAATGTGAGCATCACGCAAGGTTTCATGCATGAATTCTTCCATTGTCGGCATAAATGAGTATACTGCTTTACTACGATAGAGTACGATATTATCAAGGAAGTAACCGACATGACCGAGATGCTCACGCTCGACGCTTTTGAAGAGGCATCTGCCAAAGTGCAGGAGGTCACGCAGAAGACGGGACTCATCGAAAGCCCTCACTTCAGCGCGCAAACCGGCAACAAGGTATTCTTCAAGCCCGAAAACATGCAGCGCACCGGCGCGTATAAGGTACGCGGCGCGTACTACAAGATTTCAACGCTGACCGATGAAGAGCGCGAGCGTGGCCTTATTACCGCTTCGGCGGGCAACCATGCGCAGGGCGTCGCTTTCGCCGCAAGCCGCTATGGCGCCAAGGCAACCATCGTCATGCCCACCACGACCCCGCTCATCAAGGTCGAGCGCACGCAGCACTACGGCGGCACCGCCGTTCTGCACGGCGACGTGTACGACGAGGCATGCGAATACGCCATGCAGTTGGCCGAAGAAAACGGTTACACCTTCATCCATCCTTTCAACGACCCCGCTGTTGCCACAGGCCAGGGCACCATTGCCATGGAAATCGTGAAAGAGCTGCCGCTCGTTGACTACATTCTGGTTCCCATCGGTGGCGGCGGACTGGCCACGGGCGTATCTACGCTGGCCAAGCTGTTGAACCCGCATATCAAGGTCATTGGCGTCGAGCCCGCTAACGCCGCGTGCATGAAGGCTTCCCTGGAAGCTGGCCATGTGGTGAAGCTGCCGAGCGCGAACACCATCGCCGACGGCACCGCCGTACTGGAGCCGGGCGACAAGATTTTCCCGTACATTCAGCAGAACCTCGACGATATCATCACCGTCGAAGACGACGAGCTCATCTCCGCCTTCCTCGACATGGTCGAGAATCACAAGATGATCGTCGAGAATTCCGGCCTGCTCACCGTGGCGGCCTTGAAGCACCTGTCCTTTACCGGCAAGAAGGTCGTTTCGATTCTGTCGGGCGGCAACATGGACGTTATCACCATGTCTTCCGTCATTCAGCACGGCCTCATCCAGCGCGACCGCGTGTTCACGGTTTCGACGCTGCTGCCCGATCGCCCCGGCGAGCTCGTTCGCGTTGCACAAACCATCGCCAGCATGAACGGCAACGTCATTCGCCTCGACCACAACCAGTTCGTGAATACGAACCGCAATGAGGGCGTCGAGCTGCGCGTGACCATCGAGGCCTACGGCACCGACCACAAAAACCAAATCGTCGCGGCACTTGAAGCCGCTGGCTTCCGCCCCAAGCTTATTCAGGCGCACCTGTAAGCGCCACTTCGGCACCCCACGGGTCTGCGCCTTATAAATCCCTTCGTCACTTAACCGGGCGTGCGTTCGCATGCCCGGAATTTGCGCCCTCGTGCGGCCGACGACCGGATGAAAGCGAGAGCGCTCCATGTCTGTAATCTAAAAGTGCCGCCATGCGGCCAACCACAGAAAGGGAGCCTCCCATGACCGGAATGCCCAACCATGTAAAGTATCAACGCGGATATTTCATGCCGCCCGAGCCGTGCTTCGACTGGGCGAAGAAGGAGTACATCGAGAAAGCCCCGAAGTGGGTGAGCGTTGACCTTCGCGACGGCAACCAGGCACTCATCATTCCTATGAGCCTCGAGCAGAAGCTGGAATACTTCAAGAAGCTCGTCGAGATCGGATTCAAGGAAATCGAGATCGGCTTCCCCGCTGCCAGCGAAACTGAATTTGAGCTGGCCCGTACGCTCATCGAGAACGACATGATTCCCGAAGACGTCACCATTCAAGTGCTCACCCAGGCACGCGAGCACATTATCAAGAAGACATTCGACGCCCTTGAGGGCTGCAAGACTCCCGTCATCATTCACGTATACAACTCCACGAGCCTCGCGCAGCGCGAACAGGTATTCAAGCGCAACAAAGAGCAGATTAAGGAAATCGCTCTGACCGGCGCTAAGCTGCTGAAGGAGCTCACCGATGAAGCCGGCCACGACAACTACCGCTTCGAGTACTCACCTGAAAGCTTCACCGGCACCGAGCCCGAATACGCGCTCGAGGTATGCAACGCCGTTCTGGACGTATGGCAGCCGACCCCCGACCGCAAGGCCATCATCAACCTGCCCGCGACGGTCGAAATGAGCCTGCCGCATGTATTCGCGCAGCAAGTCGAGTACATGAGCAAGAACCTGAAGTACCGCGACGCCGTTGAGCTGTCGCTGCATTGCCACAACGACCGAGGCACAGGCGTTGCCGAAACCGAACTGGGCATTCTGGCTGGCGCCGACCGCGTTGAGGGCACCCTGTTCGGCAATGGCGAGCGCACGGGCAACACCGACCTGATTACCGTCGCCATGAACATGTTCGCCCATGGCGTTGACCCGCAGCTGAACTTCGCCAACATGCCCGAGCTAGTCGAGCTGTACGAGCGCGTGACCAACATGAAGGTTGAGCCGCGCCGCCCCTACGCTGGCCAGCTCGTGTTCGCTGCCTTCTCGGGCAGCCATCAGGACGCTATCGCCAAGGGCCTGAAGTGGCGCGAGGAGCATGACCCCGAGCATTGGACCACACCGTACCTGCCGATCGACCCCACCGATGTGGGCCGCCATTACGAAACCGACGTCATTCGCATCAACAGCCAGTCGGGCAAAGGCGGCATCGGCTACATTCTGGAGCAGAACTTCGGTTACGTGCTGCCCCCGAAGATGCGTGAAGAGCTGAGCTACGCCTCTAAGGACGTTTCCGACCACACGCATGCCGAACTGTCGCCCGAAGAAGTGAATCGCATCTTCCACGAGAACTATGTGAACCACGAAGGCCGCATTGAACTCATGGAATTCCACTTCACGCATGCCGAGAACAACAAGGCATTCAAGGCGTTCGTGACCGTGAAGATTGACGGCGACGAGCAGGATGTTATTGGCAACGGCAACGGCCGCCTCGACTCGGTGTGCAACGCCATGGAGAAGCTGGGGCTGAAGGCGCATATCGCAAGCTACAGCGAACACGCCATGACCGGCGGCTCCGACAGCTCGGCTATGGCCTACGTGGGCGTCGAGGATCCGGACGGCAAAATTGTTTGGGGCGCGGGCGAGCATCACGACATTATTACCGCATCCATCAAGGGCCTCATTTCTGCCCTGAACCGCATGTAGCACCATTCGGGGCCGGGACGTGCTCCCCGGCCCCACGTTGAGGGGCGAGCGCGCTTCCTCGGGATTAACGCTTCAAACGCCCCGAGGCGTATGCACGCACCGCCCCTCAACACTCATTTATTTATTGTCACTAACCATCCTTAAGGGGGATTCCATATGGGCATGACCATGACCCAGAAAATTTTGGCGGCGCACGCCGGGCTCGATTCCGTAGTGCCCGGCCAGCTGATCGAGGCGAACATCGACCTCGCGCTCGCCAACGACATCACCGGACCGGTAGCTATTCGCGAGCTGAAGAAGGCCGACATGGACAAGGTGTTCGACCGCACGAAGGTTGCCCTTGTTATGGACCACTTCGCCCCGAACAAAGACATCAAGAGCGCCGAGCAGTGCAAGGAGTGCCGCGATTTCGCACGCAAGCACGACATTGTGAACTTCTTCGACGTGGGCCGCATGGGCGTTGAGCACGCGCTGCTTCCCGAACAGGGTATCGTCGCTTCTGGTGACGTGATTATTGGCGCCGACAGCCATACCTGTACTTATGGCGCGCTGGGCGCGTTCTCGACGGGCGTTGGCTCCACCGACTGCGCAGCGGGCATCGCCACGGGCAAGGCCTGGTTCCGCGTGCCTTCCGCCATCAAGTTCAACCTCACGGGCAAGCTGAACCCCTGGGTTTCGGGCAAAGACGTGATTTTGTACATCATCGGCATGATTGGCGTTGACGGCGCCCTGTACCAGAGCATGGAGTTCCAGGGCGAGGGCATTGCATCGCTTTCCATGGATGACCGCTTCAGCATTGCGAATATGGCCATTGAAGCTGGCGCGAAAAACGGAATTTTCCCCGTCGATGAGAAGACGATTGAATACATGAAGGGCCGCGCGCAGCATGAGCCGGTCGTGTTTGCCGCCGACGACGACACCGAATACGAGCGCGTGATCGACATCGACCTTTCCACCGTTCCTTCCACGGTCGCAGCGCCCCACCTGCCCGAAAACACCAAGCCCGTCACTGAATTCGCCGACGTGAAAATCGACCAGGCGGTTATTGGCTCGTGCACGAACGGCCGCATCGAAGATATGCGCATTGCCGCCGAGATTCTGAAGGGCCACAAAGTCGCCGACGGCGTGCGCGCCATCGTAATGCCCGCAACGCAGGAAGTCGAACTGCAGTGCATTCGCGAAGGCCTGGCTGAAATCTTCATTGAGGCAGGCGCGATTATTTCCACACCGACCTGTGGTCCGTGCCTGGGTGGCCACATGGGCATTCTGGCCGCGGGCGAACGCGCGATTTCGACCACGAACCGCAACTTCGTAGGCCGCATGGGCCACGTGGAGTCGGAAGTGTACCTGTCCAGCCCCGCGGTTGCCGCCGCATCGGCCATCACGGGCTACATTACCGACCCGGCCTCTCTGTAGGTCAGGCGGCCTGAAGGCCGTTTAGCTTTGCTCGAACCACGTTGACGAAGCAGGTCGACCAAAAGTCAGCGAGAGCGAGCCCGGCGCCGAAGATTCGGCCGAATGGTTGAGCGACGCGTACTTCAGTACGCGAGCTCGGCCAGTCGGGCGAAGATTCGGTGCCCGGCTCGCTCGCAGCGTCGGCCTCTTCGTCGTTCGCCAGAACGACGAAAGGAACACATATGAAAATGACTGCTCAGGGCACTGTTTTCAAGTATGGCGACAACGTCGACACCGACGTTATTATTCCCGCCCGTTACCTCAACATTGCCGACCCCAAGGAACTCGCATCGCACGCGATGGAAGACATCGACACCGAGTTCGTGAAGAACGTAAAGCCGGGCGACATCATTGTTGCCAACAAAAACTTCGGCTGCGGCTCTTCTCGCGAGCATGCGCCGCGCGTGCTGAAAGACAACGGCGTGGCCTGCGTAATTGCTGCAAGCTTCGCGCGCATTTTCTACCGCAACGCCATCAATATCGGCCTGCCCATTCTGGAGAGTGCCGAGGCGGCCGAAGCCATTGCTGCGGGCGACACCGTGTCTATCGATTTCGGCACGGGCGTGATTACCGACGAAACCACGGGCGAAACCTTCCAGGCATTGCCCTTCCCCGAGTTCATTCAGAACATCATCGACAACGACGGATTGCTGAACAGCCTCAAAGCTCGAGGCATTTAGTTTTCGGCGCGCGAGCGGGAGCGAGGCATTTCGCTAAACTCAAACAGTCCTACTCGCGACGAACAGCACATTAAGTGCTGTTCTGCGAGTGCGGAACTCGCACGAAATGCCTCGCTCCCGCTCGCGCGCACGCATTTCTAAACTAGCCTTACGAGTTATCGGCTGAGATTTGGACGCACGGTTTTTTGATTGGGCGCTTTCCTTTGTTGAGGGGCGCTTGACCTGGTGATTGGAGAATTATGAATTTCAATATTTGCGTTTTGAAGGGCGACGGAATTGGCCCCGAGATTGTCGATGAGGCGTTGAAGGCCCTCGACAAGGTTGGCGAAAAATTCGGCCACACCTTCAACTACGACGAACGTCTCATTGGCGGTGCGGCCATCGACGAGTTCGGCGTGCCCCTGCCGCAGGAAACCATCGACGCGTGCAAGGCATCCGATTCGGTGCTGTTGGGCGCTGTTGGCGGCCCGAAATGGGACCACATTGAGCCCTCCACCAACCGCCCCGAGCGCGGCCTTCTGGGCATTCGCAAAGAGCTGAACCTGTTCGCGAACCTGCGCCCCGCCAAGCTATGGGCTCCTCTGGCCGACGCATGTCCGCTGAAACCTGAGCGACTGGGCGATGGCCTTGACCTGGTTGTATGCCGCGAGCTCGTGGGCGATGTGTACTTCGGCAAGAAGTGGCGCGACGAGACTGGCGCGGGCCACGATGACATGAACTACTCCACGCCCGAAGTCGAGCGCATCGCCCGCGTCGCCTTCGATATGGCCCGCAAGCGTCGCGGCAAGGTGACGAGCATCGACAAGGCGAACGTTCTTGAGACGAGCCGCGTGTGGCGCGAAACCGTGCAGCGCATCGCCGCCGAGTATCCCGACGTCGAGACCGATTACCTCTACGTTGACAACGGCGCCATGCAGCTGGTGCTCAACCCCAGCCAGTTCGACGTTATTTTGACTGGTAACCTATTCGGCGACATCTTGTCCGACGAGGCTTCCTGCATCACCGGCTCCGTAGGCATGCTGCCTTCCGCCTCGCTTTCCGATACGAAGCTTGGCATGTACGAACCCATTCACGGCAGCGCACCCGACATTGCCGGCCGGAACATCGCAAACCCCATCGCAACCATTCTGTCTGCGGCAATGATGCTTCGTTACAGCTTCGATTTGGCTGAGGAAGCCGACGCCATCGAGAACGCTGTGGCAAGCGTGCTTGAAGCGGGCCACCGCACGGGCGACATCGCCAAAGCCGGCGAGAAGAAGCTCACCTGCACCGAGATGGGCGACCTCATCTGCGCCGCTATTTAGCAGCATGATTGTCGGACGCGCCCGCGAAAGCCGCAAGAACGCTGCTGTCGCATTTGCCGCATGAGCACACTTGCAGTTTCGCCGAGCGCATCCCGCAACAGATCACAGCAAAAGGCCAGTTCGGACACGTGAACTGGCCTTTTGCTTTTCCCGCAACCGCCGCGCACCTCACCCTTGAATGCTCGGCTTCGTTGCGCCCCGCTCCGCCACTTGTCGCCATTGCATCTCGCTGACCTGCGGCAATGCATTCATCAATTGTGACGATACATGGAGATTATTTGGCACAACCTTCGCAAAGGGAGTATGATGGGAGTTAGTTTTCCCAGTTCAAACCTATATTTTAGCTCCTTGAGGTGAAGTATGTTCAAATGCGGCGATAAGGTGATCTACAAGAGCTTCGGCGTGTGCACCATTGAGCAGACCGACTACGTATTGGAATCGATGAACTCGAAGAGCGGCGACGTGCCGCCGCGCCTCTATTTCGTACTGAAATCGGAAAGCGCGCGCGGCGGGCAGGCGTTCGTCCCTGCCGACAAAGCCGAAGAGCTCATTCGCCCCGTCATCGATCGCGCCGATGCCATCAACCTTGCGCAGCAGCTTTCCGAAATCGAACCAGAAACGTACATCGACAAGAACATGCATACCACCGACCAGCACTTCCGCGAAGAACTTGCCCAACACGACTGCATTACAAGCATGCGCGTGGCTCGCACCATGGAGCATCGCATTGCCGAGCAAGAGGCAACGGGACACAAGCCCTCGGCGCTCTATATTCGTCTTCTCGATGCCGCACGAAAACAGGTGCAGGAAGAGTACGCCGCTGCGCTGGGGCTTTCCGTCGAAGAGGCCGACGAGTATTTGAAGAAGGCTACGAGCCAAGCGTAGGGTGTTTCTTTAGTTCATTCCGTTCGCATGTTTCCATAAGGAGACTCGCATGAAAAAAGGGGCTCGCATATGCGAGCCCCTTGAGGTAAACGAGCGAGTTTGCGGCGTCGTTGCGCGCGCAGCCCTTATACCGGCTGGAACACGATATAAAGGTAAATACCCGCAATGAGCACCGTGAGCAGCATGAGCGGGAAACCGATTTTCATGTACTTCACAAAGCTGATGGGGTTGCCGTTCTTTGCCGCGATGTCGGAGATAACGACGTTGCACGACGCGCCGATGAGCGTGCCGTTGCCGCCGAGGCATGCGCCGAGCGACGTTGCCCACCACAGGGGCGTTACATCCATGCCCGCGCCTTCCATGGCAAGCAGGATAGGAATCATGGTTGCCACGAACGGAATGTTGTCGAGCACCGAAGAGATAACGGCCGACGCCACGAGCAAGATGATCATGGTGAACAGCACGTCGTCGCCCGTGAAGTCCATGAGTGCATTCGCAAGCATGTCGATGGTGCCGGTCTCGACCATGCCGCCAACGATGATGAACAAACCACAGAAGAACGTGAGCGTAGTCCACTCGACATGCAGCAACGCCTGCGGAACATCGACGCGGGAAATGAGCATGATGACGGCAGCGGCGGTAAGGGCGACGACCGACGACTCGATACCGAGCGCGCCGTGGCACATGAAGCCGATGACCACGCACACGAGCATGACGACCGAAATCTTCAGCAGACGCATGTCTTCGATTTGCTCTTTCGGGTCGAGCTCGAGCACGCGGTTGCGGTCTTCGTCGGGAACATGCAGGCCACGGCCATACAGGAAGTAAAACACCACGAGCACGACGGCCAAAATCACGCACACGATAGGCGCGTCGACGATAATGAAGTCGAGGAACGTGTAGCCAGCGGCGGAACCGATCATGATGTTCGGCGGATCGCCGATGAGGGTTGCAGTGCCGCCGATGTTCGACGCCATGATTTCGACCATGAAGAACGGAATCGGGTTTACCTTGAGCAGCTTGCAAATGGTAAGCGTCATGGGGCCGATGAGCAGCACCGTGGTGACGTTGTCGAGGAATGCCGAAAGCACGGCGGTGAGCAGCACATACATAACCATGATGTGCCACGGGTCGCCCTTGGCGATGTGGGCGGTTTTAATGGCCAGGTAGCCAAACATCCCCGACTGCTTCACGACGGCCACGAACAGCATCATGCCGAACAACACGCCAATGGTGTTGAAGTCAACATGCGCCACAGCTTGGTCGAGCGTCATAACGTGCGCGAGAAGCAGCACGGCCGCGCCGCCAATGGCGACGAGCGAACGATGCACCTTTTCCGACATCACGAGCGCGATGACGATAAGGAACACCGCAACAGCGAATATTGCGTTGAAATCCATAGGTTCTGCGTTTCTTCTTAAACGGTTTTTAGTAACCCCCCTACTATAGCCGAATAAAGTCGATTCGAAAGTAACGCCCTCATTAAAAGCGCGTGATAAGCAGGAATATCGAGCCGAAATGCGACGCGCGACGACTAGGACGCATCGCTGCGGCTGGCGCATGTCAGCTGCGGCGATGCGAGGTGCACTCGTTCATCCAAAGGCACGTTGCAACAAAAAACCGCGCCCTGTGGCTGGCCCGAAGGGGCCAAGCCTCAGAGCGCGGTTTGTACATACCAGAGGCCGCCGACGTCTCGTGCGGCGAAGAGCTCGCGATTCGCTAAATCGCCTCGACCTTCACGGCACAGACCTTGTATTCAGGCACCTTCGCGGTGGGGTCAAGCGCGGCATTCGTGAGCCAGTTGGAATTGCCGTCTTGGAAATGGAACGGCATCCATGTTTGACCGGGATTTGTCTTGCTCGACACGCGCGCCGTAGTTTCGATTTCACCACGGCGGCTCGACACGCGCACGCGATCGCCATCGGCTACGCCAAGCTGTTCAGCGTCGACCGAGTTCAGCTCGATGAACGATTCTCCCGCAATTTCATTGAGGCCTTCCGTACGACCCGTCATGGCGCAAGCATTGTACTGAGCGAGCACGCGACCGGTCATAAGCATGAGCGGGTATTCCGCATTGGGCAGCTCCGCCGACGGACGATACTGAGCGAGCGAATAGCCGCCTTTGCCGCGAGAGAACTGTCCCACGTGCATGATGGCCGTGCCGGGATGGTCCTCAGACGGGCATGGCCACTGGATACCGCGACCTGCAACCTGAGCGCCATCGAGGCGAGCATGGCTTATGCCAGCGTACGACGGCGTGAGGCTTGCGATTTCCTCCATGATTTGAGAGGCAGAAAGCGAGGGCTGGTCATAGCCCATGCGACGCATGATTTCGGCAAACACCTCGGTGTCGAGACGCGGTCCATCGGGGCCCTTCACGGCCTTACGCACGCGCTGCACGCGGCGCTCGGTATTGGTGAAGGTTCCTTCCTTTTCCGCATAGCTGCGACCAGGTAAAATAACGTCGGCATACTTCGCGGTTTCGGTCATGAACAGTTCTTCGACAACCAAGAAATCAAGCGACTCGAGGGCATGAATCACGTGATGCGTATCGGGGTCGGTGCGAACGGGGTCTTCGCCGAAAAGGAACAGAGCCTTGATACGTCCATCGATCATCGCGGGGAAGCACTCCGTTGCCATGAGCCCCGGCGTGCGATTCATTTTCACGCCCCACGCCGTCTCGAACTTCGCAAGCGCATCGGGATTAGCAACCTTCTGATAGCCCGTGAAATCGGCCGGTCCGGCACCCATGTCGCACGCGCCCTGAACGTTGTTCTGACCGCGCAGAGGGTTGACACCACAACCGGGTTTGCCTAATTTGCCGCAGACCATGGCCATGTTGGACATGGACATAACGCCTTCGGTGCCCGTGGAATGTTCCGTCACGCCCAGGCAATAAATGATGGGCGCGCGATCGGCTTTCGCATACATTGTTGCGGCCTGAACAAGATCATCCGCATCGATACCGCAAATCTCCGCCACCTTTTCGGGCGTATAGTCGGCAACCATAGCTGCGAATTCCTCGAAGCCCTCAGTACGATTTTCGACGAATTCCTTATCGGCAAGCCCCTGGGCAATAATGACATGGGCCATGCCGTTGGCGAATGCCACGTTGGTGCCAGGGCGCAGCTTCAGGTGGATATCGGCCTTGCTCGCAAGCCCAATATCGCGCGGGTCGACGACGATAAGCTTCGCGCCGCGCTCAACCGCCCGACGAATGCGCATGCCCATAACGGGGTGCGCCTCTTCGGGGTTGCTGCCCACGAGCAAAATGACCTGCGCTTGCTCGCACACGTCTTCGATGGAATTAGTCATGGCTCCAGAGCCAAGCGTTGTCACCAGACCGGCGACCGTAGGAGCGTGACAAACACGTGCGCAGTTGTCGATATTCGGGGTATCGAATGCGCACCTCGCCATCTTCTGGAGCATGTAAATGTCTTCGTTGGTGGAACGCGAGCACGCGAACGCGGCGATGGACTCACCGCCATGCTCGGCCTTGATCGCGCCAAAGCGCTCGGCAACAAGAGCGAGCGCGTCATCCCAGCTCACGGGCTCAAACTCACCCGTTTCGCGATTCTTCACAAGCGGCGAGGTGATGCGGTCGGGCGAATTCACGAAGTCAAAACTTCCGCTGCGGCCCTTCACGCACAAAAGTCCCGCGTTCGAGGGGCCGTTCACGGCCTGCGCGTCGACGATTTCGTCGCCCTTCACAATAAGGTCGAGCTGGCAGCCAACGCCGCAATGCGGGCACGTGGTGCGCACGCGCGAGACTTCCCATTCGCGATAATTGCCGCGGCGCTTTTCCGTAAGCGCACCCGTGGGGCACGCCTGGGCGCAGTTGCCGCAGCTCTCGCACTGGGTTGCTTTCCAATTGGGGCCGAACGGCGCCTGGATGGTGGTGCGAACGCCGCGCTTGCCCGTGCGCAGCGTGTGATTGCCAGCAGCATTGTTGCATGCGCCGACGCACCGCTGGCACGCGATGCACAAGTTCGGATTGAACGAGAGGAACGGATTGCTGTCGAGCACGGGGGCGTTTTTGACGGGCGCCTCAAACGAGAGCTCTTCCATGCCGAACTCGCGACCGAGGTCTTGCAGCTCACACGCGCCGTTCTTCTTGCAGCTGAAGCAGAAATTCGTCGAGTTCAAGCCGTGACTCGACAAAATAAGGTCGAGCGTGAGGCGGCGCGTAGCATCAAGCGCATCGGAGGTCGCCGTGACCTGCATACCTTCCTCGGCAAGCGTAGAACACGCGGGCAGAAGGCCCTGCACGCCTTCGACTTCGACCACGCACATGCGGCACGAGGCGATGTCGCTCACGTTCTTCAGGAAGCACAGCGTGGGAATGTGGATGTTCGCCGCGCGGGCCGCATCCAAAATAGTTGAGCCCTGCGGCACCTCGACGGAAACGCCGTCGATCGTGAGATTCACGTTAGACATATTGGATTCGACCTCCTTCCACAGCGCCGCAACCGAAGTGGTCGCAACGCAGACAACGCCCGCATTCTTGAACCGCTTCTTCGCGGCTCATGGGCATTTCGACATAGGCAAAATCGTGTTTGCGTTCACGCGCGGGGCGTTCGGAAATTTCCACGCGGCCCTTGGGTGCGCGGTCGTTGGGCGAGGGCGCGGGAACGTCAACGCCGCAATCGAGCGTGTGGTGGTAGCCCAAGTACTCGTCGATGTTGCGCGCGGCAACCTTGCCAGCGCCAATCGCCTTAATGGCAGTCGCGGGACCGGTTTGGCAGTCGCCGCCGACGAACACGCCGGCGAGCGTGCCGTTTTCGCCTTGAGCTTCGAGGAATTCGTTTGCCTTGAATTCGCCCCATTCGGCGAGCATGCCCGCGTCTTCGAACGGCTGTGACTCGATGCCCTGCCCCACCGCAACGAGGATTACATCGGCTTCGATGCGGCGCTTGGGCTTGTCGGCGGCCTTCACCGACGGGCGGCCGCCCTTCACCGCGGAAATCATCTGCGGCTGCGTGATGAGTGCCACGACCTGGCCCGCCTCGTTCGTCTCGATGGAATCGGGCGATTCGAGCGTGATCATTTCCACGCCTTCGGCAATGGCGCTTTCGATTTCGGCGTCGAGCGCGGTCATATCGGCTACGCGGCGACGATAGACGCACGACACCTCGTCGGCGCCGGCACGCACCGCCGTGCGCACACAGTCCATGGCAACGTTGCCGCCGCCAATGACGGCCACGCGCTTGCCGCTGAAATCGGGATAATCGCCATCGCCGATGCGGCCGAGCAGGTCAACGGCGGAAATGACGCCTTCGGCCTTTGCGCCGTCAATGCGCAGGCCCTTGCCCTTTTGCGCGCCGATGGCAACATACACGGCATCGAATTCGTTTTGCAGCTCAGCCATGGCCTGGGTGCCGACCTTCGTTTCGAGGCGAACTTCGATTCCGCCCACGGCGAGAATGGCGTTGATGTCTTCCTCAAGACGCTCGCGAGGCAGGCGATACGCGGGAATGCCGTAACGCAGCATGCCGCCGAGATGCTTGCGAGCCTCGAAGATCACTACATCGTGGCCCATGAGCGAAAGAAAATAAGCGCAGGTCAAACCGCTGGGGCCGCCGCCAATCACCGCAACGCGACGGTTGGTTTGGGCCGACCGCGCAGGCACGGGAGCCTTATCGGCCGCGCAGGAATCGACCGCGAATTTCTTGATGCCGCGAATGTTGATGGGAGCGTCGAGCAAGCCACGGCGACAACGGCGCTCGCACGGATGCTCGCACACGAGCGCGCATGCGGTGGGCAGCGGGTTGTCTTTGCGCACCATGTTCACGGCGCCGGCATAATCGCCCGCCGCTACAAGCGCGATATAGGCCGGCACGTTCACATGCGCTGGGCACAGCGCCTCGCACGGAACCTTCTGCTCGGTGCCTTCGGTGCAAGCGTGGTTTTCGATGTGGCTCGCATATTCGTCGGCGTGGGCTTTAAGGCCCGCCAGGAATTGGGCCGCGGCTTCATAGCCAATAGCACAGTCGGAGGCATCGCGAATCATTTCCGCCAAAACGCGGGCGCGGTCGAGGTCGGCGGCCGTCGCCTTGCAGTCGAGAATGCTGCGCACCAACGAGGCAAGCTGGGGAAGGCCATCGCGGCACGGCACGCACTTGCCGCACGTTTGAGCCGCGCCGGTCTCGAGCATGGAAAGCTGCGCCGCAATGGGACAAGCCCCCGGCGGCGTAGTTGAGATTCGGCGCGCGAACGCTTCGAGTTCGGCGGCGTAGCTCGCGTCGCTCGACCCTTTCGGCGCAATAGAAAGCTTAGTCACAATACCCCCTATATCTAGGACGCGCCGCCGACGCTTCGGATGCTCCGGCGCACGTTGTTAGATGCACAATTTTAGAACGCTCGCCAAGATAAGGCCGCACCAACATTGCGAATGGCACCGCGAAAGCATCAAATACGCACCTCAATGCGAGGTTTTTAACAGGCTTGAAACATAGCGGAGCAATATCTGCAATCGAAGCCAAACGAATTCTCGCCGCATACAGGGACAAAAAAACAAAAGGCCCGCTGAGAAGCGGGCCTTTGAGAATTCATGGAGCCGTTGACCGGACTCGAACCGGTGACCTGCTCATTACGAGTGAGCTGCTCTACCAACTGAGCCACAACGGCGCATGGCGTTCGTAACGCGAATGAGTATATTACAGGAAGCTCTTCGATACGTCTAGAACATTTTCCGATTAATTAGGAAATTCTTTTGCGAATTACTTCGCAGCGTCAGGACGCCTCGAACGAAAAAGCGCCGTTCGTTAGAACGGCGCAACAACGCTGAAAAATGGCTGGGCCACCAGGATTCCTGGCCGCGCTACGCGCGCCCCGACCCCTCAGACTAAAGCCTTCGGGCGAATTCCTAAAAACTGCCCACTGGGCAGTTTTCTTGACGGAATTCCACCTCATCGGTTCGAACCCTGGTGGCATAAAACACACTTAGCCATAGCCGTTACGAACCTATATGCTTTTCGTTGTTGAAAAATGGCTGGGCCACCAGGATTCGAACCCGGACTAAGGGCACCAAAAACCCCTGTGCTGCCATTACACCATGGCCCAGTAAGAAAAAGGCGGGCTGAACCCGTCTTGGAAAAATCGGTGGTGGGCCGTGAGGGAATCGAACCCGCGGCCTTGGGATTAAAAGTCCCCTGCTCTACCAGCTGAGCTAACGGCCCACATACACGACGCGATTACGCGCAGGAATGAATTGTACCCGTACACGCGCCCGCCGTCAATGAGAATTTCTTTCGCCCAATATCGTCACATTCGCACCAAACGCAAGGCAAAACGAAGTTCGCATTCACTGCGGAAAGAGCAAAGGCAACTCCTATCGAGCAAAATGCCCACGCGAGTGGCTTGCGACAGCGCAACTCGCAATTTGCCAAACAACAAGACAGAAGGCTTGCGACGATTTGCGCCGCAGGCCTTCATGGCTTCTTACTGCTTATATACCGGGGTTGCGGTTTCGTCGTAGCCGATTTTTTCCTTGTCGGCGTTCAACGCAGCTTCGGCTTCCTTCATCTGAACCTTCACGGCCTCATATCCCGTGCCGCCATACGTCTTACGGGCGGCAACGATGGTCTCCATGTCGAGCGCGCTCACAATATCGGCCTCGAATAGCTCGTTGGCCTGCTTGAATTCGTCAAGCGTGAGGTCTTCCAGGCCCTTGTGGTGCTTCTCGCAATACAGCACAAGCTCGCCAACCACTTCATGCGCCTGACGGAACGGCATACCCTTCTTAGCCAGGTAGTCGGCCACGTCGGTTGCAGCCGTGAAGCCCTTGCCGGCCGACTTGCGCATCTCGGGCACGTGCAGCTCCATGCTTTCGATCATGCCCTCCATGCACACCATGCAGTCGTGCAGGGTTTTCGCGGCGTCCATGGCGCCTTCCTTGCACTCCTGCAAGTCTTTATTATAGGCAAGCGGCAGCGACTTCATGGTTACCAGCAGCGCAACCAAGTCGCCCACCACGCGGCCCATTTTGCCGCGCGTGAGCTCGGCAAAGTCGGGATTCTTCTTCTGCGGCATAATCGACGAACCCGTGGCGAAGCTGTCGGAAAGCGTGACGAAACCGAATTCGGTAGTGGACCACAGAATGATCTCTTCGCACAGGCGCGACAAGTGCATCATCGAGACGCTGCAGGCGTATTCAAGATCGAGCAGATAGTCGCGGTCGGAAACGGCATCCATGGAGTTCGGAATGGGATGGTCGAAACCGAGCAGCTCGGTCGTCATGTGGCGATCGAGCGGATACGTGGTGCCGGCAAGCGCCGCAGAACCCAGCGGATTGGCATCGGCAGCGTCGAAGGCAGCCACGAGACGCGTGAAGTCGCGGGTGAACATCCAGAAATACGCGAGCATATGATGGCTGAACAGCACGGGCTGGGCATGCTGCAAATGCGTGTAACCAGGCATGATAACGTCGAAGTTGTCGCAGGCCTTGGCATAAATCACGCTACGCAGCGCACAGTTCTGGGTAAGCAGCTCGTTGAGCAGGTCTTTCGCATGCAAACGCGTGTCAGTGGCAACCTGGTCGTTACGGGAGCGGCCCGTGTGCAGGCGCGCGCCCGCAACGCCGACGTCTTTGATCAGCGTTTTCTCGATGGCCATATGGATGTCTTCGTCGTTGATGTCGAACTGGAAGCGGCCTTGAGCGATTTGGTTCTCAATCTCGACCAAGCCCACCTCGATTTTGTCGAAGTCGGCCTTGGAGATGATGCCCTTCTCGCACAGCATGCGGGCATGCGCGAGGGAGCCCTTGATGTCCTGCGAATACATCGACTTATCGACCTGCAACGATGCACCGAACGCCTGGGTAAACGACCCGACGCTCTTCTCAAACCTGCCGCCCCACAAAGCACCCATGGAATAGCCTTTCTTGTTTCAAACGGACGCCCGTGCGCCGCAATACTCTTATATAAAAGTGCGGGCCCGAAAGCCCGCACCAGCTTCAATGCGTTTCGAACAACGCTCTATTCTAGCGTGGAATTACAGGTCCTGCGCTTCGTGGCCCTGCTTCTCCGCCCAGACTGCAAACGGCAGCGCGGAGAGGTCGATGAAGCCCTTCGCGGCCTTGTGGTCGAACGTGTCGGCCGCGGTGTAGCTCGCCAGACCGTAATCGTAGAGCGAGTGGTCGCTCATGCGGCCAGCCACGGTGCAGCTGCCCTTGTACAGCTTCACCTTCACGGTGCCGGTGACGAACTTCTGGGTTTCGGCGAAGAATGCGTCGAGAGCGTTCTTCAGCGGGCTGAACCACTGGCCGTAATACACGGTGGTGGACCACTGATGCTCGAGGTTGAGCTTGAAGTGCTGCGTCTCGCGATCGAGGCACAGAGTCTCAAGCGCCTTGTGGGCGGCAATGAGCACCTCAGCGGCAGGGGTCTCGTAGCATTCGCGCGATTTCACGCCAACGAGACGATTCTCGACCATGTCGATGCGGCCGCAGCCATGCTTGCCGGCGAGGACGTTGAGGTCCATGACGATTTGCAAGAAGCTCTTCTCTTCGCCATTGAGCGAGCAAGGAACGCCCTTCTCGAAGCCAATCTCGACATATTCAGCTTCGTTGGGAGCATTCTCGGGGTCGACGGAAAGGGTCCAGATGTCCGCGGGAGGCTCATTCCAGGGATTCTCGAGCGCGCCGCATTCGATGGCGCGACCCCACACGTTGTCGTCGATGGAGTACGGCGAAGCTTTGGACGCCTTCACCGGAACGCCGTGCTCGGCAGCCCAGTCGATTTCTTCTTCACGGGTGTGAAGTTCCCAATCGCGAACGGGAGCGAGGATCTCAAGCTTCGGGTCGAGGGCCTTGATGGCGGTTTCGAAGCGAACCTGGTCGTTGCCCTTGCCGGTGCAGCCATGGGCGATGTACTTCGCGCCGTACTTGTGCGCAGCCTCGACCATGTGCTTAGAGAGCAGCGGACGAGAAAGTGCGGAAAGCAGCGGGTAGGTGTTCTCGTAGAGGCCGTTGGCGGCAAGCGCCTTGGTGAGGTACTCGCTGGCGTATTCCTCGCGCATATCCATGGCCTCGGAAGCGATTGCACCGCACTCGAGCGCCTTGTTCTTGATGTACTCGAGGTCGGCTTCGTCCTGGCCGACGTTGCCGCAAATAGCGATAACGTCGAGGTTCTTTTCAACCTGCAGCCACTTCAGGCAGCACGAGGTGTCCAGACCGCCGGAGTATGCGAGTACAACTTTTTCTTTCTCAGCCATGGTTGTGCCTTTCTCATTCCGCCGCCAAGGCGGCGGCAATTTCAGATCAACGTTTTCTCCGTGCGTAGGTTGTGTTTCGACCCCGATTAGATGCTCCGTTGCACGAAAACGAAGCCAAATCGCTGCGGCGAGGCAACTGCGGGCAACAAAAAAAACCCGGCAGGGGCCGGGTGTTGTCATGCGTCCAATTGTATTGCGACAGAAAATAAGGGATTACCTTATAAGGACAGCAGACAACACACGCGCTCGTCGCAGCGTGTTTCGTCGGCTCTGGCGTCGGAGAGAAGCGTTGGTGAAGTTGAAGAACATCGCGCAGCTCCTTTCCTTGGTCAGTTCCTTACAGGCGATGATTGCGGGCTTCCCCGCTACTCCAGTACGTTGGAGTGTGACAGTGAGAATATTCGAGGCTTGCGTTAATTGCAACCCCAATTCACAAAATAGTCGAATTTTTTAGTTTTATGCATAAATCTGCCAAAAACGAGGGAGCACCGCTTATGAGTCGGGAGGCTTGATGCAAAATGACGGGCACGTACTCGGTTGAAACATGCAAAAACATGCATGAAGTGCCCGCGTTCTCGCACGCATAAAAAAGCTGGCGCACCGGCCCGAAGAAAGCCGATGCGCCATAAGAGAGGACGTTTTGCCGCCCGATAATTTCGATTTCGCTCCTTATTGTACGGTCTTGGTAGCCACCAAGGCAACACCCGTGCTGGCAACATTTTCGAGCAAGGTGTCGCCTTCGTGCACCGGCGGCTGCACGCGCAGCGCGCGGATTTCCTCGAGCGCCGCGAGCATGCGATTTTTCGCGATGGGCTGGGCCGTTTTCGCGCTTACTGGGCATAAACGGCCATCGACGGGCACCGCCGCCGTGACCATGCGCACGGGATGCGTGGCTTCTTGGCGCGCGTAGTCTTTGCCACGGCGGCAGGTATAGCCAACGACGCCCGTCACGTCCAAACCCGCAGGGCCCTGCTGCAACATAACCGTAAGCTGGCACCCCAAAGGACAGCAGATGCACGTGTACGTTTCCTCATAGGCTCGGGAAGGCAGGCCCGTTTGTACAGAAACGCCCGCATGGCTGCTTTGCACGCCCTGCCAGCGAGGCGGATTGTTCTGAACGTTCTTGCCATCACCTGCGGAAATTCCGCCATTGGCCCTACTATTCATGACTCGCCTCCTCCCCTTGCGCGCTTACGGGCGCGATTTTTGCCGCAACGCCAGATTCGGCTGCGCCGCTTGCCTTCGCCGCACCACCAACTTTTGGCGCGTTTTCCGCACCATCGAATCCACCGGATTTCGCTTCGCCGTTCGCTTTTTCTGCTTCCTTCGGCTCAATGCGGACCAAGATTTCTTTCGCGCCGGCAAACGCGTCGCCCGCAAGCGCGACGCTTTGCATTTCAGCGGGAACCGCCACGAGCACACGACGACGCTTCACAAGCTCGACCTCGCCATTCGCCAGACGTTTTTCAATGACGATCGACGCGTTTTCGAACGACGCCGATGTACGGAAGCGCAGCGTGACGCGACTCGTTTGCGGATGCACGTATTGCGGAACGATATAGCGCACGCCTGCGCCTGCACGCGTGGGGGCAGACCCTTCGCGCGATGTAGCCGCCGGCGGCGTAGCGTGAGGCGTTACGGAACGGCGAAGCGCGCGCCGCGCGGCCGATGCTCCTGCATGGTCGCCTTCATCGGACACGAAATCGACCAGGTCGTGAATATGAAGCGCGTTTCCGCAGGCGAACAGGCCCGCTGCGCTTGTCTCAAAATTGTCGTCGACGGCGGCGCCACCCGTCATGGGGTCGAGCGCCACGCCCGCATCGGTCGCAAGCGCATTTTCAGGAATAAGGCCCACGGAAAGCAGCAGCGTGTCGCACGGAATGCGACGCTCGGTACCCGGGATAGGTGCGTAATGGCCATCAACTTTGCTCACGATGACAGCTTCAAGCTTCGAGGCGCCTTCAATGCCCACGACCGTCGTAGACGTATGCAGCGGAATGCCGAAGTCGTCGAGGCACTGCACGATATTGCGTCGCAGGCCGCTTGGCGTGGGATTGATTTCGAACACGCCGGCCACGCGCGCGCCCGCGAACGTGAGGCGACGCGCCATGATGAGGCCGATGTCGCCCGAACCAAGAATCACCACGTTGCTGCCGGGAGCACAGCCCTGCAAGTTCATGAAGTTCTGCGCCGAACCCGCCGAGAACACGCCCGCCGGGCGCGTGCCCGGCGTTCCGAGCGCACCAGCGCCGCGTTCGCGCGAGCCCGTCGCAAGCACCGCCGCTCCTGCCGAAATGGTTTGCTCGCCTTGCGGCGACACGATTTCCACCGAAATGTCGCGCGCGCCTTCGCCGCCGTTTTTCACGCGCAGCACGCTCGCATCGCGAACAACGTGCACATCGAGGCCTTCGAGCGTCGCGAGCTCGCGCGAAGCATATTCGGGGCCGGTGAGTTCCTCACCAAAACGGTGCAAGCCGAAGCCATTGTGGATGCACTGCTTCAAAATGCCGCCCTGGTGGCTTTCGCGATCGACAAGCACCACACTCGCGCCTTTGCGCGCAGCCGAAGCAGCCGCGGCGATGCCCGCCGCGCCGCCGCCGATAACAGCAACGTCGTATTCGAGCGAGGAGCGCGCGGCGATTGGGGCTGCGGGAGCTTGGAGGGCGCCGGTTTCGACGCCAGCTTCAAAGCTGGCCGAAGGGGGCCCGGCTTTGAAGCCGTCGGCGTCAGGAACGACAGGCGCGGGCTCCTCAACCTTGAAACCGTCGGCCTTCCCTTGATTAGCTTGGGCGTTCGAGGACAGGCCCCCTTCCGAAGATTCGCTTTCGCCCCCGTGCTTTGCTGCCGCATCGGCAACGCCGCCAACGGCGCGGTTCGATTCGTTCCGCACAAGCTCAACGTAGTTTTCGGGCGCTTCGGCAACGATGCGCGAACCAGCGAAGCGCTTCGGCAGCTCGCTCGGAGCGATGCCGGCCTCGCGCGCCACAACCTTTGCGAGCTCGGGCATGCAGAAGCCGCCGTGGCAGCGACCCATGGTCGCGCCCGTGCGCCACTTCAACGCGTCGAGACACAGCACGGGCAGCTTCGTGTGCAGCGCGGAAGCGACATCAGCTTCGGTCACCTCGTTGCAGCGGCAGAGCATGTGTCCCGCGTCGGGATTGGCGGAGATGGCTGCGCGACGCTCTTCTTCATTCATGTTCTTGAACAGCGCAGACAGCGTCAATATTGGGTTGAACTGGTGGTTTTCCGCAGCATTGAGCTTTTCGGCAATGCACGCAGCCATATCAACGGCAACAGCGGGAGCGGAAGTCAAGCCCGGCGACTCAAAGCACGCGATATCGAAAAAGCCTGGTGCACTCGGCACTTCGCCGATTTCGAAATCGCCCGTATCGCCCGTGGCGCGCACGCCGGCGAACGTGGTAATGCGGGCTCGCATGTTGAGCGCGGGGTACGTCTTTTTCGCGGCGGACGTGATTGCGGCCAAGCCCTCGGCGGTGGTTGACGTGGCGTCTTTGTCACCTTGGGGAACGGCATTCGGACCAACGAGCATGTTGCCATGCACCGTAGGCGAGACAAGCACGCCCTTGCCCGCTTTCGTGGGGGCCTGAAACATCGTATGCGCGAACAAGCCGCCCATATCGGTATCCATGAGGTTGTATTCGCCGCGACGGGGGGTTATCGAAAACGCGTGCGGCGCGACCATGTCGTGGATTTCGTCAGCATGCACGCCGGCAGCATTCACCACGACGCGGGCGCGCACCGCTTCGGCAACGTCGCCCTGGGCGCCCTCGATGTGAAGAATGTAGCCCGCGCCCCGGGCGGGGTCGACAGCAACGGACTGGACGGAGCCGGCGGCGACGGCTTGGACGGAATCGGCGGTCGGAGTCTGCGCAGGCTCGATGCCCACAACTTTGCTTGAGAAATTAAATTCGACGCCATTGCGGGCCGCGTTTTCGCCAGCGCGGAACGCCACTTGATACGGATCGCAAATCGCGCCCGTGGGAACAAGCAACGCGCCAAGTGCCTCGGGCGACACGTTCGGCTCAAGCTCGCGAAGTTCTCGTGCATCGATTACGCGCAGGCCCTCGACGCCATTATGCTCGCCCCGCTCGCGCAACCCGCGAATCGCCTCGAGCTCGTCTTCCGTATAAGCGAGTACCATCGATCCGTTGTTGATATAGGGAAATCCCAGTTCGCTCGCCCATTGCGGATACAACTTCGCGCCTTCTACGTTATAGCGCGCCTTGCGGGTGCCGGGCTTCGGATCGTAACCCGCATGCACGATTCCGCTGTTTGCGCGCGTGGCACCATCGGCCACATCGAGTCCGGCCTCGAACACTGCAACTTTCAATGCGAAACGGGCGCATTCGCGAGCCACGCAACAGCCCGCAACGCCCGCTCCCACAATGGCGACATCCACTTCGCGCATGGAGCCCTCCTAGCGACGGTAACGGCATAATGCTACATCAGTGAACTATTTTCCGCGACATCGTTGGACGAATTTGGTCAAATGGAAGAATGGGCGTTGGAAGAATGTCGCCGCCAACTTTTGAATAGGCGCGCAAAACGCCTCAGCCGAAAGAAAATCCTCTCACCCACTTTCGGGTATATACCCCCAAAATGCCAGATGACCAGCATAGATACCCGAGTGTAGGCGATGAACGCAAGCCGCCAAGGTGGTTGAATGCGAGCATCGGTTCAAGCGAGGGGCTTGAACGCGAATCACCCAGAGGAGGGAACCTATCATGACCAAAGATCTTTCCCGTCGCGGCTTTTTGACCGGAAGCGCCGCCGTTGGCGCACTGGCAGCCTTCGGGCTGGCCGGCTGCTCGCCTGCGGCGTCAGGCGACAAAGCCGCAAGCGGCTCCAAGAAAGACGCCGCGAAAACCACGTGGCGCGACCAGCCCGAAGCGCCCGAAATCACCGAAACCGTCGAGGCCGACCTTGTTGTCGTGGGCGCCGGCAACGGCGGTATCGTCGCAGCCGCAACTGCCGCGCAAAATGGCGCAAAGGTCATCGTGCTTGAGAAAGCCGGTCAAATCGCCCAAGCGCGCGAAGCAATTGGCGCCTTGAACGCCGAGGCGGATCATCAAGAAGACGTCGCAAAGCTCATGAACCATGCGAATCAGGTAGAAAGCGGCGACGCCAACATGCTCATGTATAAAACGTGGGCCGAAAAATCCAGCGAAATGATTACCTGGATGAAAGAAACGCTGGAGCCCAAGGGCATGTGCTTCCCGTTTGAATGGCACGCCCCCGACGATCCGCATGCATATTACCCCGCCATGTGCTACAACCCTATTATGGGCGAGTACATGCCCGACGGGCCGAACTACGGCGCTTATGCACACCTCGAAGTGCTTGCTGATGTGTTCACCAACGACCTGGGCGGTGAAATCCGCTTCAATACGCCCGCGCAGCAGCTCGTGCAGGACGAAAGTGGCAAAGTAACTGGAGTTATCGCACTCGACGCCGACGGCAAGGGCATCCAGTTCAACGCAAGCAAGGGCGTCATTATTTGCACGGGCGGCTACGGCGCAAATACTGAAATGCTCAACGACCTCGCCGAAGGCAACACAAAATGGTGCGGCCTCACGAGCGCAACTACCGAAACCGGCGACGGCATTCGCATGGCCCTATGGGCCGGCGCACAACTCGAAGCTGGCGGCGCCGCGATGATTTGGAACCGAGCCATTCTCCCCGACGGTTTCGAGTTCAACGACGACCGCATGGGTGGTGACATCTTCCTGCCCGGCAGCCAGCCGTTCTTGCACGTGAACATCAATGGCGAGCGATTCATGAACGAAGATCAGTGCTACCCCATGAGCTATGCGGCAGGCGCCAACCAACCTGGCCACTATTCGTGGATCGTATGGGACGGCGACTACTGGGAAGATATCCAGAAGTTCGACACCGGCGGATGCTCGCGCCTGACACCAGCACCTTCGGGCACTGCATTCAACGCTGACGTATACGACTGCGAGCAAATCACCAAAGAACACCTCGACAGCTTCTGGCTTGATCCGCGCCTGGAGAACGGTTCCCTGAAGAAGGCCGATACTCTTGACGAACTGGCAAAAGCCATGGAGTTCGACGCGGAACAAACCGCCACGTTTAAGGCAACCGTCGAACGCTACAACCAAATGGCTGACGCAGGTGAAGATACCGATTTCGGCAAACCCGCTTATCGCCTGAGCGACGTCAAAACAGCGCCGTTCTACGCGGCTCGTATCGCAGGCGCGCTGCTCGTGACAATTCACGGCGTGATTACCGACGTGAACAGCCAACCCCTCAACGAGGCGGGCAAACCCATCGAAGGCCTGTATGTATGCGGCAATGACCAGGGCGGCTTCTATCCTCATAACTACCCGAGCAATTTCACCGGTATTAACGCCGGCCGCACCGCGACCTTTGCGCGCATCGCAGCCAAGCATGCCTTGGGCATGAAATAGCACCGAGTAGTTCCACAACCCCTCTCGAATGCTGGCTTTCCCCTCCCTCGAAGCCACGTATAAAGAAAGCCTCGCGGTTCAACGCCGCGAGGCTTTCTGTTTGACAGCTCACGTATCGTGCTCGCTGCATTGAACCAAATCGATGAGTTCCTGGCGGCTATGCACATCGAGCTTTGCGTAAATATGCTTGGTATGCGTCGCTGCCGTCTCGCGAGAAATCACCAGCGCATCGCGAATATAAGGAACCGAACGTCCGCGAGCGAGGAGCCCAAACACCTCAACTTCACGCGGCGTGAGCTTCGCATCGGCGGCGAGCTCAGCAATTCGCGCATTAAGAATCGATTCTTCGTCGAGGGCCCCTTCGTTGAAAGGCCGATCAGGCTCCAGCGCAACAGAGCCCTTCACGACCACGCTTTCCGCATGCTTATCCTGGGCCTGAAAACTGCGCTCATCGTTGAGCACGAACATCGTCGAAATGGTGAGCAAGGCCATGGCGAGCACCGCAACTTGGCTAAGCGAGAACGTTTCTTGAGCAATGCCAGCCTGCACGAATTGGATGCAAAAGACGCCCAACATGTCGCCCAAATGAACAGAAATCCAGCCAAGGCCATACGCTTGCACGGGCGTCGCGAGGCCATTTTGCGTATACCGCGCGAAATACATTTGTGTGATGAGGCAGAATGCGAAGCGAGCAGCAATCGCCACAACGTACGCAATAGCCAAGCCTTTTGCAGACCCGAGCACCACGACACTCGCATATCCAACGACGAGTACCGGGCACATCCAGCGATACAAAAACGCAAGCGACACGCGGCGCGGTCCCGAAATGGCGCTCATGCCGACCGCCATCATGAACGCGATAGACGCAAGGAGCGCAACCTGAATTGCACCAGCATCGCTGGATTCGGAATAAAGGGCGCCCTCGACGCAAGCGAACAGGCAGGCCACAAGGATTCCAAAGCACGGTCGGCCCATTTCTCCAAAAACGCGGCCGAGATTCGCACGAGCCTCCTCGTGCGAAGATTCTCGTTTGGCAAAATCGACCGATGAAACAAATTCGGTCGCAGAAACGCGTTCGGCGTCGCGCCACGCCATGCGTAGACATACGCCCGATGCCACGGGCAAAAGCGAGGCGACAACAACAGGCACCCAACCCTGCATCGCAGAAATCGCAATGCCAATAAGCGCCGCAACAACAGCCGAAGCGGGAGCCAGGAACTCAGCATCCTCCTGCGTGATGCGCGCATAATATTCGCCCCACATCAACCAAAGAAGGCCGCTTCCGAAGCCCGTCGCCATTGCGCCGAGAAGAAATGCAACAACCGGCGCGACGTCGGCTCCCGAGTCAATAAGCAACAAGGGCGTCGCAACAGCAGTCAACGCAGGTGCCGCAGTAAACGTCCAACCATGCGAAACCGGAGACCCCCACTGCCGCTCGAGCAAAACGGCCGCCACGAGCGTCACGACCGACGACGCAACGGGGGCAACGCTGTAGATAATGCCGACCGCGCCCAAATCATTGGCGTGCTCAGCCGATGTTCCACCGGCCGCCGAGGTGTAAAAAACGCAAAACACCCAGGCCAGCAAGAACGCCCAGCCCAAACGGCGCAGCGACAAAGAGCGTGCACCGTCGCTGATAAATTCCGAAATGTGATTCCCCAAAGCCATACCCTTATTATGAAGCAAGATGAGCTGCGCGAGAAACGAAACCCACAAATCACGTGACAATCTGGCCAAGAACGAAGACGGCAAACAGGAGAACGGGCTTATCGCCGATTGCCTCCAGAATCCCTCTTTGACGAGGGACCCTTCCTCTGCAAGCCTCTCGGGACCGCCCTGCGAATTTCGTCGCGTGCTACAGCGCCTCGTTGCGCTCGAAGAACGTCGCGGCGTTTTCGAAGCAAATGGCATTGGCGATTTCGTCGCCGAATTCCTTCGCAAACAGTGTATGCAGCTCACCCACGTGCTCCGCAGGCTCGAGCCAACTGGGCACATCGCAGCCATCGTAATCGCTGCCAAGGGCGATAGCGTGCTCGCCTCCGAGTTTCAGGAAATGGTCGATGTGGAACAGCACGTCGTCGCGCGTGGGGTCGGCGCCGTCTTCGCGCACGAAATCGCGGCAGAAATTGAAGCCCGCAATGCCGCCGCGGTCGGCGAGCGCGCGGAACATGTCGTCGGTAAGGTTGCGCGGGTGGCCGCACACCGCGCGCGAGTTCGAATGCGACGCCGCAAACGGACGCGAGCTCGCCTTCACCACGTCCCAGAAGCTCGCATCGTTCAAGTGCGACACATCAACCACCATGCGGCGCTGTTCCATAGCGCGCACCACCTGGGTGCCGAACGTCGAAAGCCCGTCGGTCGTAACATTGCCTGACGCGATGGCATTTTTGCCGTTCCACGTGAGTGTGAGCATTTTCACACCCGCGTCGGCCGCCGCATGCAGGCGATCGAGCGAACCCTCGATGAACGAGCCGCCTTCGACCGTGAACATGCCAGCGCATTTTCCGGTCGCGACGATATCGCGAATGTCGCGGGCGTCGTGCACCTGTTCAATGAGCGCCGCATGCTCGGCGAGCTGAGACTGGAAGAAATCGCGAACGGCGCAGAAAACCTGCCAGCCCCAATCGGCCGGCATATGATCGGGAATGAACGCCGCAAAGCACTGGCACCAGGCATACTGGGCTTTCGCCATGCGGTCGAGCGCGATATGGCAATCGTTACTCGCGAGCGAAGACATGCGCGCATCGGGAATCGCGGCGTCTTGCTCCATGAAGCCAGCATCGGGGAACGCCTTATGCAGGGCGAGCCTGTCGAGCGTGTCGCAATGCAGGTCGAAAATATACGTCGGTGCGGTTTCAAATGGCATAATCGCTCTCCTTTGCTCGATGCGACCGGACGGGCAGGGTACTGCCCGGTGCACCGCTCGGCGCCGGCACCCCGCATTGGTGCGCTCGTTCAATCATCGGACATGATAGCCCCGTTTTTCAACACGGCGAGCTTTTTCCGAAGCGACGGGCGCCGCGCGGCTCATGAGAATAGCCCACAGGCGCAACTCCCACAGCAAAACGATATGCCGCTCGATGCAAACTGCGACCCTCGGCGCAACTGGTGCACCGTTTGTCCACGGAACCTTTCAGCACGTTCGCCTCGCTCGAAAGCACAGCAAGCAGCGCGGCCTCCTATGTTCCGAGCCCTATCCACTGCGAGGACTCTCGTTTTGTCCCGATTTCCCTTTTTCTGGCACAAATTTGCGGTTGTGAACGATGGCGGATGTCTTAGGAAGAGCCTTCCGTACCTTAGGAATTCCGTGAACTGGGGTTATGCATTTTCCCAAACACGATGGAGCTCATGAAATCGTTCACAACCGCAAATTTGTGCCAGGAAATTGTTTTTCGGGACCAAAATCAGAATTTGGCTCCGAATAGCTCGCAGCTACTTGGCCCCGAGCAAACCACAGTCATGCGACCGGCCCGAACCGCCCGCGCCCGATCGGAATCGCATGGCCAAGGCCGCTCGATTCTGGCCGATCGATTTGCCCAATCGACTCGAACCATCCAATCCGAATCAAGGCGCCCGACTTAGACCAAGGCAAAGTGCCCAGCCCGTGCCAAAGACCCCGAATCAGGCTACTCAACCTAACGCCCGGCCTGACCGTTCGCTCCGCTCTCCCGACCCGCTCGTTCGGATCGCCTACCAAACACGGCCCCTCGGCCCGACTCTTCCATCCCGAATCTTTCGGCCTGGCCACGCGGCTTGGACCGAATCGCCCAGCTTGGCTGAATCGAACCGTTTAACCTGGTTGAGCCTGACCGTTCAGCCTTGTGTTACTCAACCTGGACGATCCATGCCGCGTATTCATCCAGCTTGCCCGCGAGCATCTTTGCATAGCGTTCCTGGATTGCCTTCGTTATGGAGCCTGGCTTTGGTCCCGTTTTCCCAGGCTTGCCTATCGTGCAGCCGTCAATCGAAGAAACCGGAATCACGCCACGCACCGCATCGCACAAGAACAGTTCGTCGGCAATGCAAAGATCGGCACGCGTCATACGCTCTTCAACGATAGGGACATCGAGGTCCATAGTGAAATTGATCACGGTATCGCGCTCGACCGACTCGCGCACGCCACACGCGAGGGGCGGCGTGGAGAGCACGCCGTCGCGCACGGCAAACACGGCTTTGCGTGCACCGGAGCATACGTCGCCCGCCTCGTTCAGAAGAATCGGCTCGTCAAAGCCACGCTGCCTCGCCTCGCGCAAGGCGAATGCCACATTCGCACGAGACGCGGCAAGCTCTGCTTGCGGCGGCAACGCGTTGTTCGAAATCGCACGCCACGAGGAGATTCCCGCGGTGGCCACTTCAGAATCGGAGCACGACAAACCGCGCTCGCCCGAATGAGCGCCTTCGTCATCGCGGAACGACCCGTCGGCGCCGGGAAGCGAGTCGCCGCAACCGGAGCACGCATCGCTTCCTGCGGAAATCGATTTAGCCTCGCCCGAAAACGGCATACAGAATATGGCAACGCTCGCCTGGCCACCCAATGGAAGCAGACCGTCGGTCGAGGCCGCACCGCCGAAATACGCGATGAAGCGCACAATACCTTCGTCGCACCCGTCGGCCACGCTCGCCTTCGCGACCTTAAGGGCGGCTTTTGCGAGCTTGCTCGATGTATGCGGCAACTCTATCTGCGCGATTTTCGCCGAACGTTCGAACTGCTTTACATGGTCGTCCACACGAAACATGAAGCCGCCGCGCTCGTTTTTGAACAAGGGGACATCCTCAAGCACGGCCATGCCATCCATAAGCGAAGCACACGAAATCGCGCACGTTGCCTCGGCAGCCGCCACAAATTTGCCATCGAGCCATATGGTTTTCGTTTCCACGGAATTCCTTTCGAAGCATAAAAAATGGACGACCACAGAACGGTCAAGCAGGGCGGCACTCGCTCGGAGCATTGCCCGCAATGCGGGCAGGTCCCGAGGGATTGCCAATCAGGCGCCTTCGGAAAGCCGCCCGACCCGTCTCGCCTCCAAAGAAGCCCGAGGATGTTGCTGTGCCCCGAAGGGGCCCGGGGCGGGGTTTTGTCGAACCGCTCCGACGTTATTCGCCGTATACGTTGTCGAGTGCAGTATGATCCCACTTCACAGGGGCGCCGCATTCCTGAACACTGCGAATTGCAAGCACTTCCATGGCGTCGACCACAACCATGCCGTGCGATTTCGCGGGCGCGTTAATCACGGAAAGCTCGGTGCAGCCAAGAATCACGCTGTCGCACCCTTGCTCACGCAAATGGGCGCTCACCTCGTCGAACGCGCGCATGTTTGCGGGGCGGCCACGCTTCACGTCGTCATAAATAATGCTCATGACCTTCGCCTGATTTTCGGCATCGGGCAGCACCGCTTTCAGGCCATATGCCTCGAGCTCGTTTTGCAACACACGCGCGTGCCCCGTGCCGTCGGTCGCCATAATGCCCACGCAGCGCTTGCCCGCAAGAGCCAAATAGCGCGCCGTTTCGCGCGGCATGTGCACCAAATGCGCCGTTTGCAGGCCAGCCGACCATTCGTCGCTGCGATAATGCCCGGTCACACACGGAGTGGCGAGCACCTCGCATCCCAAATCTTCCAACTCAAGCGCAGCCTCATGCAACGGCGGCAAATACGACTCATCGCTTTTACCCAAAATAAACGCCGTGCGATCAGGCGTTTGCGGACGATTCAAAATGGTGATATCGAGGTGGTCCTGATCGGTTTCCGCCTCGGTAAGGTCGATAACGCGCGCAAACAGGGTCGCCGTTGCCGCCGGACCCAATCCGCCAATAATTCCGAGCTTCTTGTAATTCTCGTTGCCCATACGAAGCCTCTTTTCCTACCGTTTGGCGGTTTGCTGCGCTTTCGCGCCGCTCGCCCGCCCAGCTTCCTCGGTTTGCTGCCATGAATTATAATCCGCAAGGCTTCAACGCTATTGCGACAGTAAAGATACGGTAAGGAATCCATGGACCCCATAACGCTGCTCATCGTGTGCCCGCTTGTGTTTCTGGCGATGCTCGTCGACGCCATTGCGGGAGGCGGCGGGCTCATCTCGCTCACTGCGTACCTGGTAGCCGGCCTGCCGCCGCACGTCGCGCTGGGCACCAACAAGGTTTCGAGCGCCATTGGCACCGTCGTTGCGACGGCCCGCTTCGCAAAAAGCGGCCTCATCAAAATCAAACTCGCAATTCCCGCCGTGATTTTCGCGCTCGCAGGTTCTGCCATCGGCGCGAAGGTTGCGTTGCACACACCCGACGGCGTCATTCAGATGATTATGGTGTTCGCCCTGCCCGTGGTCGCGTTTTTCGTGCTGCGCAAGCGCGCGCTCGACGTACCCGCCGACGCCACGATCTCCACGAAAAAGCAGATCGCCATCATCGCCATTTCGTCGTTTTTCATCGGCATGTACGACGGCTTCTACGGACCGGGCACGGGCACGTTCATGCTGCTCGCATTCACGGCGGCAGCGAAGCTGCCCGTGCGCGAAGCGAACGGCGAAGTGAAGTGCGCAAACCTCGCGTCAAACGTCGCCGCGCTCGTGACGTTCGCCGCCAATGGCGCCGTTTGGTGGGGCCTGGGCCTTGTTGCTTCGGTGTTCGCGATTGCCGGTAGCTATGTGGGTTCGGGATTGGTCATGAAAAACGGCGCAAAAGTCGTGCGCCCCATCATGCTCGTCGTGCTCGCGCTCTTGTTCGTGAAAGTGCTTTACGACCTGGTATTTTAAAAAATACGCGAAGTGGCCTGAAAACTATCGCATATCAAAAAAACGGCCGAGGCGATTCAATATCCGCCTCGGCCGTTCGTCGCTCCGCGGGCAACCGAGCGAATTCGTCTAAATGAAACGTCCGATCGCCTAGATGAAATGCCCAATAAGGAAGCCGGCAATCACGCCCACCATGGCCACAAGCACGGTGAACACGCTCACGAGCCAATCGTGGCGGCGGTCTTCTTGACGATGACGCTCGATTCGCTGAATCTCGGCGCGCTCAGAATCGATATAGCCCACATAGGAATAGCCCTTCGCGAGCACTTCCACCACATAGGGGTTGCCCTCTTTGTAGATGGCGCCAATCATGCCCATCTGGTCGAGGCGGCGCATAGCCGCGCCCGCTTCGGTGTCGCGCTTAATGAACGCAAGCGGAGCCTGGCGGCCTTCCTGCCTACGCGCGGTCTCGAGCTGGATAAGCCGGCGAAGAACCTTCTCGTCGTATGTGCTCAGCCTGTCTTGCATGCTCGAAACCTTCCCTATCTCGCTCACGTGCGGCACCCTTTTCCGCACCCAATAATTACTAAAAGATACGAGCAGTATAGCGCACCGACGCGCGAGCTTCGAAATTCATTGCTTTTCAGCGCAAATCGGCGAGCGCGCGGGGGTTGGTGGTACCCTGATAGCCGTTTAATTCTACGCCAAGGGAGACGGCATGGACCAGGCAAGCCTTTTCGATACTGAAGTGGCCAGCGAAAATGAGAACGCGCTCGGCAAGGGCGACTCGAAGCGCGCGAAAGACGCCGCGGCTTTGACGGAAAACGCAGGTCGAGCCGCGAAAGAAGCGGAACTATTGAGCAAAGAGGACGTCACCACCGCTAAGGCGCCCGAACACGCGCAGGCTGCCGCACGCGCGGCCGAGCTTCGCCACTTGCTCGACTACCACGCCTATCGCTATTACGCGCTCGACGCGCCAGAAATCACCGACGCCGCCTTCGACAAGCTACTCGTCGAACTGCAGCGCATCGAGGCAAAGTTCCCCGATTTGGTTACGCCCGACAGCTACACGCAGCGCGTGGGCGGCTACGTAGGCGAGCAGTTCGCACCCGTCACTCACATGGCACGCATGTATTCCATGGACGACGCCATGGACTTGGCAGAGCTCGACGAATGGTCGCAGCGCACCGAAGACGCGCTAGGCACAGGCAAGGCCGCATACACCTGCGAGTTGAAAATCGACGGCTTGGGCGTGGCACTCACGTATGAAAACGGCGCCTTCGTACGCGCGGCGACGCGCGGCGACGGCACAACCGGCGAAGATGTGTCGCTCAACGTGCGCACTATTCGCGACGTGCCCATGCACCTGGCAGAAGCAGGCCTCGCGCACATGGGCGCCGATCGCAACGCGCGCATCGAGGTGCGCGGCGAGGTCTATATGCCCAAAGGCAGCTTCGCGCGCCTGAACGAGGAAGCCGACACGGAAGGGCGCGCACCGTTTGCGAACCCGCGCAATGCCGCTGCAGGCTCGCTTCGCCAAAAAGACCCGAAAGTCACCGCCAAACGCGATTTGGCCACGTTCCTCTATGCCGTCGCAAGCACCGACCCCCTGCACGTGCATTCGCAACGCGAGTTCTTGGACTGGCTGCGCGACGCGGGCTTTTCGGTTAACCCCAATGCAAAACGCTGCACCTCGCCTGCCGAGGTGCACGAGTTCTGCGCGAACGCGCTCGCCCATCGCGCCGACCTCGATTACGACATCGACGGCGTGGTGGTGAAGGTCGACGCGTTCGAACAGCAGGCCGACCTGGGTTTTACCGCCCGAGCACCGCGTTGGGCCATCGCATTCAAATTCCCGCCCGAAGAAAAGCAGACCGTGCTGCGCGAAATTCGCATTCAGGTGGGCCGCACTGGCGTGCTCACGCCGGTCGCCGAATTCGACCCCGTTACCGTAGCCGGCTCGACCATCGCGCGCGCCACGCTGCACAACATCGACGAAATTCGCCGCAAGAACGTGCGCGTGGGCGACACGATCGTGGTGCATAAAGCCGGCGACGTGATTCCCGAGGTTGTTGGCCCCGTGCTGGGAAAACGCCCCGCTGGCGCCGTTGAGTGGAATATGCCCACGCACTGCCCCGCGTGCGGCAGCCCTGTGGTAAATGACGAAGGCGAGGTCGCCTATCGCTGCGTGTCGATGGATTGCCCCGCGCAAACCAAGGAACGTCTGCTGCATTGGGTGAGCCGAGGCTGCATGGACGTCGACGGCCTGGGCGAGGAAATCGTCGACAAGATGCTCGAAGCCGGGCTCGTGCGCGACGTGAGCGATTTCTACAAGCTGAGCGTCGAAGACATCGCCATGCTCGACACAGGTCGCTTCTATTCGGCAGCCAACGCCAAGCGCGGCATCGAGGCGGGCGACCCCATTCCCGTGGGCGCGAAAACCGCGACGAAAATTCACGATGAGCTGGAAAAATCGAAGCAGCAGCCGCTTGGCCGCGTATTGTTCGCCCTGGGCATTCGTCATGTCGGCAAAAGCGTCGGCGAAGTTATCGCCATGAAATTCCCTTCGATTGACGCGCTCATCGCCGCTCAGGAAGAAGATATCGCCGAAATCGACGGCATTGGCCCGAAAATCGCCGCAAGCGTGAAGCAGTTCTTGGCCGTGCCCGAGAATCTTGAGGTCATCGAGCGTTTGCGCTCGGCTGGGTTCCCGCTCGAAGACAACGCAAGCGATGCAGCGGCGCGCGCGGCAGAGGAAACCGGTGTTGACGCATCGCTCGCAGAATCGCAGCCGCTCGAGGGACTCACGTTCGTGCTCACTGGCACGCTCGAAAACCGCACGCGCGACGAAGCGGGCGCAGCGCTGAAGGCGCTCGGCGCCAAAGTCACGGGCTCGGTTTCGAAAAAGACGAGCTTCGTGGTGGCTGGAGCGAATGCCGGATCAAAGCTCACGAAGGCCGAAAGCCTCGGCGTCGCCGTGCTTGACGAGGCCCAGATGGAAGAAGTGCTCGCCACGGGACGCGTACCGCAAGCGTAGAAGATGGCGGGCGCAAATAAGCGAGCCGCATACCCCGCTCAAGCAAGACAAAGGGCCAAGAGCAAAAGCTCTTGGCCCTTTTTTGCGATGCAAGCCAATGGGGAGGGAGGGTTGAGGGGGCTTGCTCGCATTCGAAATAATCGGATTATGCCGCCGGCGGAGGGCCAGGCATGCCCTTGTCAGACTGCTTGGGCTCGGCGTTGTTCAAACCAAGCGTGGTCGCCTCGTCCAAATCGCCAGTCGCAAGGAACTCACCCAGCGTGTAGCCCAGCGTAAGGCACATGCCAATGGAAACGCCGTTCATGATGCCGTTATAGCCCATGGGGAAACGGCCACCCTCGGTGTTGCCACAGGCGTACAAGCCCTTGATAGGCTCGAAGCCCTGACCTTGCACCTGCTGGTCACCCGTAACAAGCAGACCAGACGTGGACACGAGCGAACCGCCGCCAACACGCTTCGAGCCGGCAAAGCCATAGAACGGAGCCTTGATGATGGGGTACATGGTGTTGACGTCGCGACCAAACTTCATATCGGCGCCAGCCTCGATGGCGGCATTCCAATCGGCGACGGCGGCAACGACCTGCTTCTTCACGCCTTCTTCCATGCCCATATAATCGCACAGCTCTTCAATGGTGTCGGCACAGTAGAGGTACTTGCCCGATTCATCGGAGCCGTCTTTGCCAGCCTGCTCAGCGGCCTGCATGTAGCCATCGATCTTGTTGATGGTGTCATCGTCCCAATATTTCAGCGCCAAATGGCCTGCAATTTGGTTGAGCAGCATCGGCTTCCAGTCGGCATCCCAAATGCTGTACAGAATGTCGCCAGGCTGGCGTGCCGGAGTGCAGCCGGACATGAGCGGACCGCCCAAGCCCTCGTTGCAGAAACGCTTGCCATATTTGTTCAGCCAAATAGTCTCGCACGCCTCGAGCGGGCTCATCGGGAACGCGGCATGGCTGCCCATATCGCCGCCCGTGCCGATTTCCACCTTGGCGCCCATGCGCATAGCCATCGCGATGCCCGAACCGTCACGCCCCGACATAGCCTTGCAATCGGTAAATTCGCCAAGCCAGTAGTTTTCTGCGCAAATGGCGTTGTACATTTCGGAATTGGAACCAATATCGCCGCAGCACAACACCACAGCCTTGGCATCAATCTCGACGTACTTGTCACCCTGCTGGCAAATAATGCCCGTGACCTCGGTGTTATCGTCGTTATGCACAAGCTTGACGCCCGTGGTTTCATACAAGAATTCAACGCCCGCTTCTTTAGCGATGTCTTGGCTGCGAATAAGAGCATCCTTCAGCGAAACGCCTTCACCAAAGTTCGCCGTGCCCACATAGGAGTGGAACATGCCCTTCTTGTAGTCATAGCCATCGGGAACAGGCCAGTTCAAAGGTACAATCTGAGCCTTTTCTTCTTCGGTGAAGTTATCAATGAACCAGTCGAACGCCTCACCCGAACGGTTCGCGAAATCGCTCAAAAGCGTGGGCTCAACACGACCGGCACCACAAATTTGGTACTCGTTCATGAAGTCGACAACGTCATAGCTCGGAATTCCGTGACGCTCGGTCTGCCACGAAGAGTTCAGGTGTCCGATGTCATTGCCCAGAACGGCGAAATCAGCCTCGGTCTGCGTTTCGACGACGATGACATTCGCGCCTTTTTCAGCGGCGCGGCGGGCCGTCGCGGTGCCCGCATGGCCTGCGCCGCACACAACGATATCGCACGTCTTGGTCTCGGCAATGTCGCTTGCGGCGATTTCGGGCTCCTCGCCGAGCCAGCCTGCGCCAAGCACCTCGCCCATGGTCTTGCCTTCGTTGCCCGCATACGCCGACGCGCCCGACGACGCGTTCGTGGAAGAGCCGCCTTCGGATTTATCGGATGAAGCCGTTTTCGGCGAAGAGCAACCGGCCAACGCCGCGGCGCCCGCGGCGCCCGCGACAACAACGCCGGCATTCTTCAGAAAGCCACGACGCGAAATATCGATTTTGCCGCGCAGCTTGCCGAAATCTTCAAGGGATTTCTCATCAATTGCCATTGGATCCTCCTATCCAACATTCCCCAACGCATTCCCTCGATGCGTTTTTTCTCGCTGTCGAAATCGCTTTCGACGCCACCGATGATGAGCTGTTTCGGCGATAAATTCTCCGCTGCAGAGAGGTGAAGAAGGCAAAAACCTCTCACCCTTCTGAGGTGAAAAGCCACGTAAATCCCAATTAATGCCGCAATCGTCGCAAGCGGTCGCAGTAAACGGTACAATGGGGCAGCATTTGAGAGGGGAGCCGTATCATGCGGCATTTTCAACAACAAGAGGTCATGTAAATGGAACAAGAAGGGGCTCGCCCGAATCCTGATTTCCTGCCATTCGGCGCCATAATTGAAAACTGGCAGGCATGGGCCGGCATGGCCGCATTCCTTTCATGGGTAAACGTCATGCTGTGTTTCGAGGGCGCTCTGCGCGACGAGGTCATCTACGAAGGCGGACTTGTGCATGACCCCGTTTTCTATGGCATTACGGCCACGGCAGCCCTCGCGTTCATCGTCTTAAGATCGCGCAAAAACCACCCAAGAAAAGTCGCCGAAAAGAAACTGTTCATTGCTGCCGCTGCGCTTGGGATTATTGGATCGGGTGTCGCAACCGCATTGGTGCACATTGCCCAAATCGTGCCACCCGCCGCTTCCTCAGCATGCGGCGTATGCATCGGCGTCGGCGTCGTTGCAATCACCATTGCATGGGGCAAGTTGCTCGTCGCGCACGACCTGAGAGAATCGCTCGTATTGGTATCGACCGCAATGTGCATGCAATGGGTGCCCTTTGTGATTATGATGCTTGTTCCTTTTGCCGCACGAATGGCGCTCGTCTTGGCGCTCCCAAGCGCGTCTGTCGCATTGCTCCTTCGCCACGCCGCCACCGGCGAGACCCCAGCGTTCGAGGCATCTCGCGAACCACGCAAGACCGACAGCTCCATACTGAACCGCATGGCAATCATGGTTTTCATCTTCTCGGCAACCATCCAATTCATCTGGACATTCTTCATCAAGATGTTCACGAATAATTTGGACCCCTCGCTTTTCCCAGTCGTGTTCGCGGTACTTACCGTGCTCACTTTCGCGATTATGGGGCTTGCCCTTTTTGCCATGCAGCGTCAAAAGAGCTATCGCATTGAGTTGTACTACCGCATGGCGTTTCTGCTTTGCGTGTGCTCCGCGGGCGCCTTTTCGCTTGCGACGCAGGCTTCGGTACTTGCCTACATGAGCATCTACGCTGGCTTCTCGCTCGTCGTGCCCACGCTATGGACGATGGCGCTCGGCTTTTCCTTCATGACGAAGAGCTCCATCACGAACGCCTTGAGTCTTTTGAGCACCGCCGAATATGCTGGCTTTCTCATTGGGTTCGCCCTTGTCGATGCCCTTAAGCCTCTTGGATATTCGTCGTACGGCAACGAGCTCTCCGCATATATCTGCACGACAGTTATTTTCGCTTTCAGCGTCGCATACGTATGGATCTTTCCCGAACGAGACCTTATCTCTCTCAGCCCCACCATGTTCGGCTTGAGCACTGAAAGCCTCGAAGCACGCTGCGCAGAACTCGGCGAGCGATTCGGTCTCACGAAACGCGAGAAGAAATTACTCGAGCTTTTTGCATGCGGAAGAAATAGCGCATACATCGAGAAGGAACTCTTCATCAGCAAGAATACGGTTGCCTCGCATCGTAAGAGCATCTATCGCAAAATGGGCGTGAAAACGCAGCAGGAACTGTTGACGCTCGTTGAGGGCAATTAGGAAGCCCGGACTTAGGCTCGAAGGTCGCTGAAGGCATGCGCTCGCCCTTTGGTTAATCTCCAAAAAGCCTGTTCAGAAATCCCTTGCGCTTCCGCTTTTCCTCACGAAGCACGCCCTGGCTCGCCGTGGTGGCCCCAACGGCCGCCGCGTTGCCGCCAATTCGAACAATCTCGTAAAGGAAGGGCGATTTCACGTAACGCACTTCGACAGGCGTCGCATGCACGGTGCTCTCGCTCGACAGGTGCACGCTCGGGCTCAGCGGCGCAACCACATGGGTGTCTCGCTTCTCGTCAAACACGACGGCAGCCGCGCGGCCCGTTTGCCCGTTCACGGCAATGCGCACCTGTTCGCCCTCGCGGCCATCGGAAATCGGGCGGTCGACATAGAATACCGGCACGAGCATGAGCGCCGACTCATGCTTTTTCACCTTGCGCGACCACTGGCGCATGCTGTTCTTGCTGAAGCCGAACGCGCTTTCGGCGTCGTTGCCCGCGACTGAATAGGCGAGCTTGTCGATGACGGCGCTGTCTTTCTGAATTCCTTCGACCGCCACGATGCGAAAATTTCCCTCTTCCATGGCGGGGTCGAACGGCACAACCTTCGAGAAATCCCACGGCTCAAGAAGACCCATGAGAGGCACATCGACGTAGTGCGTTTTGGGATACGGCCAATCGAGCACCTCGTAGTACACGAGCGATTCTTTCTTCATTCCCTTGCCGGAAAACGACACCATCATGCGCAAATCGGCAAGCGCGACGGGGATATACATGAGCACCATCTGGCTTTGAATGGCCTCTTCAACCGCGTGGCCGGCGAACACCTCGGGGTACTGCCGCACGAGTTGAAGGGCATTCGCCCGGGCTTGCTGCTCGGAAATGCTGCACGGAATCGCCTGCTCAGGAACGTATTCCGCGCCGGTTCCCATTGTGAGGCGCTTGCTGAACTTACCTGGCTTGAGCAAATCGCCCGCGCCGATTTTGTTGCCGCACGAAGGGCACTCGAACACGCTCTGGGTCGATTCGCCCTCAAACGCGGCACCGCAAAAAGGGCACGGAATGCTCACGTGCGTTGCTTGCTCAAGCTCTTCGGCGGTTCCTCGGTCTTCTTGGAAAAGCCACTCGAGCAGCGACGAATTGCGCCAGTAAGGCTCGAAATAGTACCAATCGGCATCTTTCGCAGGCTCAAGCTGCGATACGTGAGTCAGCTTCATCAGACCGTCGACCATCTGAATCGGCTGATGGCGAATGCCAACGGTGTCCGCCGGCTGCTGCCCGCCAGCCTCCCACGGCACGCTCGTTCCGCAATATGCGCAATCGAAGCTTCGCGTCGCCTGGTGGGAATACATAGGGCCGCCGCAATTTTGACACTTGATGGCGAACATCTCTTCCATGGCCTGGCCTCCTTTGTGTGGGTTGCTGCCTTACAGCATGCAGCAACGCCCGCATTCGCGGCAGACCCCCATGGCCCAAATTTACGCGCTATTCCTGATGAAAAGGCTAGCTTGGTGAAGGCGCCCCTACCAAAGCGTGTTCGTGCGATCGCGCCCGATGGGCAGGCTGAACACGATGGTGTCGACGGCATGCACAATGGCGAACAAGCCCAGGAACAAACCGATTGAGGAAGGGAACACGCAAATAAGCACGCCGAGCACGATTTCAGCGATGCCGGAAATGCCAACCATGGAACCAAGGCCCGCGCCCACCAGGAAAAACGGGCGTGCTGCGACAAGCTGAACCACGCCGAAAAGCACGACGCCAATGCCGAAAACCCACGCGATCGTCGCCACGCCAACCGCGGGGAACATGAGCAGCAGCACACCGAGCAGCGCAATCATGACGCTGAAGAACAGGCTCCATACGCTTTGCGAAAACAGCGTGTTGCGATAGCGCACATACGAAGCAACGCCAATGCCACCAGCGACAATCACGCACACGGCGATAATCGCAGAAATGCCCATGAGCACCTCGAACGGGCAGAACACACACACAAGGCCGAACACCAACAGCAGCACGCCCGAAAGCAGTTGCATCCAATTGACCGACCCGCCCTTTCGGCCGGGGCGGAACTCGCTGCTCGAATCGAGCACCTCTACTTGAATGTTGTCGTTTGCCATCGCAGCCTCCTTACGCTCAAGCCACTTATTTGGCATGGTTCGAGTATGTGACCAATTCACGTCGCACGCACGAGTTTTGCGCGGGTTGTTTCCAAATCGAATACATCGGAAACCGAAGCGCGAAATTCGAGGGGCCCATGCAACGATCGGCTAAAACAGGCCTCTCCAAGCGAGGATGGCAAAGGTCGACCCGCCGAATTGGGGAAACCTCATCGGCGATCGCACGCCGCGTCACCAAAAGGCAGTCAAGCTGACGAATCGTCGCGTTTGCTAGCGCCTACAGTTTCCTGTCGAGCGCACGAATGGCATGCGGAAGGTGCGCGAGCACGTCTTCCGTCGTCACACACAGCTCGGCAGAATCGGCAGCAGCAAGCACACCGGCGCGGGCGTGCACGAACGCGCCCAAGGCGCAGGCATCTTTAGGTTCCATGCCACGTGCGAGCAGTGAGCCGATCGAACCCGCGAGCACGTCGCCCGTTCCCGCCTTCGCGAGCGCCGGCGTGCCGCACGTGAGCACGAGCACATCATCGGCGCTTTCTTCGTTGCCGTCGGCGATATAGGTATCGGGGCCTTTCAGCACGCATATCACGCCAAAGGCCCTTGCAATAAGCAGTGCGTCAAACGCCGCCGCCGGGATGCCTTTCTTTTCGCAACGAGCGCGCGATGCCTGGACTTCTTCAGTATTGAGCGTTGCAAGAATGCGGTCGGCCTCGCCCCTATGCGGGGTAATAACCGTAGGAAGCCCCGCGACGAAGCGCTCGCGCAGCGCGGAAGCGCCCCCGTCGGTTGCAAGCGCCGCAAGCCCGCCGCCATCGACAAGCACGGGCGCCTGCGTGAGCCTAAGCACATCGAGCACCGTTGCCTTCGACGCATCGCTTACGGCAAAGCCGCTTCCTACGACAACGGCGCACGGGCGCCCCTCGCACACTGCATGACGATGTTCCACAAACGTGTCGACGGGTTGGCAGACGCACGACGGCTGCACCACGCGCAGCGCGGCGGCGGTCTCGAAGCTTGTGTAGGCGCGCACATAGCCTGCGCCCATGCGCGTCGCAGCCATTACGGCAAGCACACCCGCACCTGCATAAATCGGGTCGCCCACGACGAGTTCACACAAACCGCGCGTGTACTTATTATCGTCAGGAAGAAGACCCGGCAACAGGCGCACGGCCTTTTTCGAAGTAATCGTCTTCATAATTGGGGTCTCCTTATTCGGACACCGGCTCGCCAGCGCCCTTGGCCTCGGCGCTCGTTGCGGTTTGCTCGCCCAAATCGTCGAGCATGCCACGCATTTCCTTGAACTGCTGGGCAAGCTCGGCTTTCACGTCGCGGCGCTTTTCACGTTCGGCCTGCGACGCCTTTGTGATAGCCACAGCATTGGCCACCGCGACCGAATGGGTATAGGTAATTGACAGGGGCACATCAACAACGCCCTGCTCTTCGGCAATGCGGGCAGCAGCGCCATGCAGCGCGATGGCGGGTTTGCCGTGGGAATCGCGCACAACCTCGACGTCGCGCATGCCTATGCCGCTTGCCAAAATGCCGGTGCCGAGTGCTTTGCACACCGCTTCCTTCGCAGCGAATCGGGCGGCGTAATGCGTCGCCGGATTGCCCTTTCGGTTGCAATAGTCCTGCTCAGCATCGGTGAACACCTTGTGCGCAAACGACGGCGTACGGTCCAAGATGCGCCGCATGCGTTCGATTTCGACGATATCTACACCCAAGCCAACCGACACAACACCCTCCTTTTATGCGCATGGTTTTCTGCATTCATCAGTTTAGCCAATAAAGAAGGCGTGCAAAAACGCTTCACAATCCACGCGTCAAGCCATTGCGGGCAAACGGGCCCGGTCGCCATTCACGCTAAAAGTCAGCGAGCGCGGGCCCGGTGCGCCAGGTTGCCCCGCCGCATGGCCAAGCGTACTTCGGTACGCGCCGTGCCATGCACAAGGGGCAAGATGGCGTGCCCGGCCCGCGCGCAGCGTCGGCTTCATGCGCCGTTCGGCAGAACGGCGCAATCACCCTACTCGACCGTGACGCTCTTCGCCAAATTGCGGGGCTGGTCGACGTCGCATCCGCGAGCGATGGCAATATCGCGGGCGAACAGCTGCAGCGGCACGCTCGCCGTGATGGCGCTGAAGCAATCACGCACCTTCGGAATATACATCACGTAGTCGGCATGCTTCCTGATTTCCTCGTCACCTTCGGTGGCAATCGCCACCACAAGGGCGCCGCGGGCCTTGCATTCCTGAATATTGGAAATCACCTTGTCGTACGTGGGGCTCTTCGTGGCAACCACGATCACGGGGAAGCCCTCGTCGAGCAGCGCAATGGGGCCATGCTTCATTTCGCCGGCGGCATACGCCTCGGCATGCAGGTAGGAAATTTCCTTGAGTTTCAGCGCGCCCTCGTAGCAAATGGTGGAGCCAATGCCACGGCCAATGAACAGGGCATTCTGCGCATCTTTGCATGCGAGCGCCGCTTCTTCGATAGCGCTCGTGTCGGCCAGGATTTGTTCAATGTGCTGTGCGGTATCGGCCATCTCGCGGAACAGCATGCGAATTTGAGCCGTCGTAAGGCCGCCGCGCAGCTGGCCGAGCAGCATCGCGAGCAGCGTGAGCGCCGCCACCTGGCCCAAGAAGCTCTTCGTTGCCGCCACGGCGATTTCCTTGTTTGCCTTGATGTAAATTACTCCGTCACTCTCGCGCGCCACGGGACTGCCCACCACATTGGTGATGCCGAACACCTTCGCGCCCTTGATGCGTGCATCGCGAATGGCGGCCAGCGTGTCGGCCGTCTCGCCCGACTGAGACACGGCGACTACAAGCGTTGAAGGCGTGATGATGGGGTTGCGATAGCGAAATTCGCTCGCCACCTCGACTTCGCAAGGAATACGGCTCCACGCCTCAATAAGGTTCTTCGCGATAAGGCCCGCATGGTAGCTCGTGCCACACGCGATGATATACACGCGATCGATGGCCGCCAGCTCGTCGTAATTGAGCGACAACTCGTCGAACTGTAAATGGCCGTTCACCATACGACCGGCAAGCGTGTCGCGAATCGTGCGCGGCTCCTCATAGATTTCCTTCAACATGAAATCGGGGAAACCACCCTTTTCAGCTGCGGAAACATCCCAATCAACATGCGTGACGGACGGGTGGATTTCGCCACCTTCTTGGTCGAAATACTCAATCGTCGACTCGCCGTCCGTAAACGTGAGTTTCGCGAAGGTGTCGTCTTCGAGCACGACCACATCGCGTGTCTCGTCGATGAGCGCCACGATATCGCTCGCGACGAGCGCGCCGCTTTTGCCCTGGCCCACCACGATGGGCGAATCTTTGCGGGCGCACACGATGACGCCCGGCTCGGCATCGCACACAACCGCGATGCCGTACGCGCCGGCCAAGCGATAGGTCGCCTGGCGCACAGCGTCGAGCAAATCGCCGTCGTATGCTTCTTCAACTAAATGGGCAATGACTTCGGTATCGGTCTCGCTCGAGAACACATGTCCGCGACCGATGAGTTCTTCTTTGAGCGTGGCGTAGTTCTCAATGATGCCGTTATGAACTACGGCGATATCGTTCGCACAGGCCGTATGCGGGTGCGCGTTATTCTCGCTCGGTTTACCATGGGTCGCCCAACGTGTATGGCCAATGCCGCACGTGCCATCGATATCCATGCTCTCAACCATGGCCTCAAGGCCGGCGACCTTGCCGACCTTGTGCTTCACGTTGAGGCCCAACGGCGTTTGCACGGCGATGCCCGCCGAATCGTAGCCGCGGTATTCCATGCGCTTCAGGCCGCGAATCAAAACGTCCTTCGCCTGCAAGCTTCCGGTGTATCCAATGATGCCGCACATAGGGAAATTCCTTTCCTTATTGGGAATGTGAGCTTGACACAACGCTTCATTGTAATGTCGGGGAAGCCACGGAAAGGGAGGTCGTCACAGGTTGTTTACACGCTAGACGGGTAAGCGGCGCCAAAGAGAAAGCGAGCGGCGCACCGCGCCACCCAGCCATCGCGCTACCCAAGCATCTCGACATCGGGGTCGGTTTGCGCGATGGCATGCAGCTCGTCGATATAATGCAGCAGAAGTTCGCTCGGGCGGCGTTCGCGATGCATGATGTAGCCCACACGCATGCGCTCGTCGGCATCGAGGGGAACGCTTGCGATGCCGTGCGACATTTCGCTCGAAAGCACGCCCGTGGAAAGCGTGTAGCCGTTATGGCTCACAAGCAAATTCGAAAGCGTGCCGCGATCGGAGCAGCGAATATTGCGCGCGCTCGGCAGCCACGCAAGCGGCTCTTCGGCATAATAAAACGAGTTCACCGTACCCTGCTCGAACGAATAGCGAGGATAAGCCGCCAATTCTTCGGGCGAGATGATCTCGCGTTTCGCGAGCGGATGATTTTCGCCCACAAATACATGCGCGGAAGCCTCGAACAGGGGGTGGAACTGCACGTCGGCTTCTTCAAAAGCGCGTTCGAGCACACGCCTGTTGAAATCATCGGTATACAGCACGCCTATTTCACTGCGGAAGCTGCGCACGTCTTCGATGATTTCGGCCGTGGTGCTCTCGCGCAGCACCAGGTCGTACTCATCACCCGTGCAGGTTTCGGCCACATTTACGAACGCCTGCACGCTGAAGGCGTAATGCTGCGTGGAAACGGCCAGGCGCACATGGCTCGAACCGTGCTCGGCATAGCGGCGCTCAAGCATGTCGGCCTGCTCGATTACCTGGCGCGCATAGCCCAAAAGCTCGGTGCCGTCGTTGGTCAGCGCCACGCCGCGATTGCTGCGCGTGAAAATGGTGACGCCCAGCTCCTGCTCGAGGTCTTTGATGGCCGTGGAAAGGTTCGACTGCGTTGCGAACAGCTCGCGCGCGGCGGCGTTGATGGAGCCGTATTCCGCGACGGCGATAAGGTAGCGAAGTTGTTGCAGTGTGGCCATAGGGTTTTTCCTTTACGAATTCGGCTTTATGCCGGCAAATGCGTCGAACCGAATTCTACCGCGCCGCGCGCTATAAAACGGAAACTCCAACCCCCACCAGTCCAGGACCGGTATGCACCACGAGCGCGGGCGAGATTTGGCAGAAAATCACGTCAATCGCCTGAGGGAATTCGACCTTCAAATCGTCGGCAATGACGCGCGCTTCGGCCTCGGCGTCGCCGTGAGCCACGGCGAAACGAACCGAGCGGCCCTCTTCGAGAGCGGCGGCGGCAACCTTCTTCGCAAGCGAAACGGTCTTCTTCAGCGAGCCCTTGCGGCCGTGGCTTTTCGCGCACACCACGTATTTGCCCTCTTCATTGCACTTGATGGTGGGGCGAATATCGAGCTTCGAGCCAATCGCGTACGTCGCGGCACCTATGCGGCCGCCTTTATAGAGATACTCGAGCGTGTTCACGCAGAAAAAGCCCTCGGAGCGCTCGGCGGTACCCTCGGCGCGGGCGATAACCTGCGAGAACGGCATGCCCGAGCCAACGAGCTCGCACACGAGCACTGCGGTAAGGCCCGCAGCGATGCCGATGCTCTTCGTGTCAATCACAGCGCACTGCAAATCGGCACGGCCGGATGCGATGCTGCGCACCAAGTCGTAGGTACCCGAAAGCCCCGAGGAAATCGTGACGGCAATCACATGGGTGTAGCCTTCAGCGGCAATTTGATCGAACAGGGCTATGATATCGGCAGGCGCCGGCGTCGAGGTTTTAGGAATTTCAGTTTCGAAGCGACGGTAGACTTCTTCGGGCTGAATAGTCACGCGATCGAGGAAGTCGCCATCGGAATAATTCACATGAAGGGGCGCGATGAACACGCCGTACTTTTCGACGACCTCCGGCGGCACATCGGTCGCGGAATCGACCAGCACGGCGATACGCTGATTTTCCGCGTCGCCTTCGCCTGCCGCGGCGGCCACGGTGGCGGCAACCGTCTCAGCGGCGTCAGACGCCGTAGCCACAGCAGTTGCGGCCGCCGAGGCAGCCTCGCCAAAAACCGCGGCTGCGTCGGCGGCAACGGCGTCGCCGAGGTCGCGAACTTTTTCAATCCCCTGCTTAATGGCGCCATTAATGCCGTTATTGCCGATCATGGAGCCTTCCCTTCTTCACCCAACAACACTTGCGCGATGCTGGCGTTCGATACATCTCGTTTTGAAAACCAGCTTATGTGCGCAGCAAAACCGTGTCAAGCAATATGGAGTTTGATTGGACACTTCGCAACGGTAACGTTTCCGGTGCCCGCACAGGAGCATGCGACGTGCTACGCTTGCGTCCATGACACGCAAAGCAAAACATATCCAAGCACTCAGCGAGGCGGAATACGTCGAGCTTATTCGCGAGCTACGCCTGGCGCGCTATGCCGATATTCCCACGATCGACTTGTACATGGATCAGTTGCTCACCTATATAGATGCGCAACTGCGCCCGCTCGTGGCGCCCGACGAAAAGCTGCTCACAGCTTCCATGGTGAACAACTATGTGAAACAAGGCATTATCCCCGCGCCGAAGGCCAAGCGCTACACCGCGAACCATGTTGCCATGCTTACCGTAATTTGCCTGATGAAACGCACATTCTCAATGGACGACATCCATTCGCTGCTGCGAGTTTCGGCGGCGACCCACGGCATCGACCATGCGTACAACTTCTTCTGCGAGGCGGTAGAGGAAAGCCTTCGCCAGCTCTTCTGCGGCGAAATTGCCCACACAAGCCTTGGATCGTGTGACATTCGCAAGCCAGACGGCCCCGCGTTCGCCCTTCAGGTGAGCAATGCCGCCGACCTTTCCCCTGAGCGTCGACTCGCGCTTTCGGCGGCAACGAGCGTCGCGAATAAAATCTATGTCGAGAAGTGCTTTGAGCTGGGTATTCTCGATGGAGCACGCAATGCGCAGCTGCGAAAGGCAGAAAACTAATGGCCAAAACGAACGAACACGATGCCCTCGTCCAGCCCGAACAGGAATCGACCGAAAGCGACCCAACAACGAAGGCCCAGAACGAAACAGCCGAAACCGCAGGCGCCACAGCCAACGCAACCCCTACCGAGGCGACCCCGGCTCAAGAAACTAAGGCTGCAGCCGAAGGAGTCGCCAAACTCCACGCCCCTCGCCTCGATGGAGCCGACATAGCCGCGGCCGCAAACCATGCCGCCGCAAAAGCGTGGGACAAGCATCGTGCGCGCATTCTTAACCGCATTGCCGAAAAGGAAATCGCACGCGACATCGTAACGCTCGCTGACATGACGGAAATCTATTGCGCCGACCACCACGCCGCCGCCGACCGCACGCCATACGAAAGCGAAGCCACCGCCGTGGGCATGTATCCCCAGCACAAGATTCCGCGCCTTTGCCCCGAATGCGCCGCACATTTGCGCTACGGCGAAGTTCGCCGAGCACTGTGCCGACGCGAGCCGCGCCCCGCATGCAAAACATGCAAGAGCCATTGCTACACACCCACCGAATCGGCATGGCAACGCCGCGCCATGGCCTATGCGGGCCCCAGGGCAATGTTCCGCGGGCACGCGATTGAAGCAATTCGCCACCTCATTCACACCAGAAAGAGCTAGGGCGGCGTTTCCATCTGCAGAAAAAAGGTTCCATTCCCCAACTTTCTCGCCCTTTGCGCTTTATCATAGATGCGTGAAGGAAACCAGCAACGCCGCCCGTAGGCGCGCGCGGGGAAACGAGGGCACCATGATCAATCAACGCATGTATGAGTTGGGCAGCGAACCGTCGGCGATTCGCGAGCTGTTCGCATACGGCCAAGCACGCAAGGCCGAAATCGGCGAGGATAACGTCTTCGACTTCAGCATCGGCAACCCCAGCGTTCCGGCGCCCGAAGCGGTTAAGCGAGCAATTCTCGATGTGATGGAGCAGCCCCCCGCCCAAGTGCACGGCTACACCCCCAGCCAGGGCGCACCGAGCGTTCGCGCCGCCGTGGCCGCATCGCTCAACCGCCGCTTCGATACGTCGTACGAAGGTGCGAACATCTACATGACCTGCGGCGCCGCCGCATCGCTTTCCATCTGCTTCAACGCCGTTGGAAACCCAGGCGATGAGTTCATCGTGATTTCGCCCTATTTCCCCGAATACAAGGTTTGGATTGAGAACGCCGGCTGCAACTGCATCGAGGTGCCCGCTCGCCGCGACGATTTCCAAATGAACATCGAAGCCATCGAAGGCGCCATTACGCCGAAAACCAAGGCCATCGTGATTAATTCGCCCAACAACCCAGTTGGCTCGGTGTACCCCGAATGCGACTTGATCGAACTCGCCAACGCGCTGCGCCGCAAGCAGGACGAATTCGGCACTACCATTTACATCATCGCTGATGAGCCGTATCGCGAAATCGTCTACGGCAACGTGCGCGTGCCGTTCGTTCCGCCTATCTACGAGAACACGCTCGTATGCTACTCGTATTCCAAATCGCTCAGCCTGCCAGGCGAGCGCATTGGCTACATTCTGGTTCCCAACACCATGCCCGACTGGGAACGCACCTTCAACGCCGTGTGCGGCGCGGGCCGCGCGCTTGGCTTCGTGTGCGCCCCGTCGCTTCTGCAGTACGTCATCGAGCGCTGCGTTGACGAGCCGAGCGATGTTGAGGCCTATGCGAAGAACCGCGAAGCCCTGTATGGCGGCCTTACGAAACTCGGCTACGAATGCGTTGCGCCCCAAGGCGCATTCTACTTGTGGGTTCGCGCGCTCGAACCCGACGCTCAGGCTTTCGCCGAAGCCGCGAAGGCACATGAGCTGCTGCTCGTTCCCAGCAACAGCTTCGGCGTCGAGGGCTGGCTGCGCGTAAGCTACTGCGTCGCCCACGAGACCATCGTGAATTCGATGCCTGCATTTGCCGAGCTTATGCGCGAGTACCAAACGAGATAGCGCATCTTAGACAACGCGTTTTTTGACGCAAAAACACGAAGGCTCGCCTACCGCAGGCGAGCCTTCGTTGCATAGAGGCGCCGAAACCGCGCGGGCAAATCGGGCTGAGCATTTCGCGTGTCGCGCCCGCATGGGCTGCGGACTTACGCAGGCTCAGCACATGCGTGCAGGCAACAACGTTAGGCCGCTGCCGCGCGAACGCCGCGCCATTCGGCCCTATCACTTCTGGAATTTCTTGGCCTCTTCGGCTTCGACGCCCTCCATCGAGGCGCCATATTTCGCGGTTTTCGGATCTTTGCCGCCATCTTTGAGCAGTTCATCGACGCTTTCCGCACGCAGCGCCTCGCGTCGCGCATCGTGTTTTTCCTGATAGCGGCCCGCCGCAACAGCATCGAGCTTCACATTGCGGAAGTACACGATCCAGTTCGCCGCGATGGCAATCATGTTCAGGAAATAGACCGCCAGCACCCAGTTGATTTGGCCCGATACGAACTTCGCCGCAATACCGGCAACGTAGCCCAACGTGATAAGCAAAATGAACTGCCAGCTTGTGCCCGCAGCCGTGCGCGCCTTCGCCGCCTTATACGCATTCATCGGCCACGACAAGCCAAAACAAACCAGCATGACCGCTTCAAGAAATTCCGCCATTGCACCCTCGATTTCTCGGATTTCAAACCCTTTGAGAATAGTTCGCGCGCATCATAGCGTCTAATATATGAATTAGTTATCTATCATCACTTTTACGTTATGATTCAAGAAAACGAAGGGAGCGCCGTGGAGCTTTTGCAGTTGAGATATTTTCTGGAAGTTGCGGAAAGCGAGCACGTCACGCACAGTGCCCAGAAACTTCGCGTATCGCAGCCCTCGCTCACCCAAGCGATTAGCCGCCTCGAGCGAGAACTGGGCGTACAGCTTTTCGAGCCAGAAGGGCGCGGCATTCGCCTTACTGAAGCAGGGCGCTTCTACAGCAAACGCATCGCGAAAGCGGTGGGGGAAATCGACTCGGCGACCAGCGAGCTTGCGCGGTTCGACGAAGAGCGCAGCTCGATTGTGCGCATCAACGTTGTTTCGGCCTCGAACATCGTCGTTGATGCCGTCGCGGAATGGCGCACTCAACACCCCGCGGCAAAGTTTCAGATTGTGAGCAGCGAAACCGCCAGCAAAATTGAACCGTGCGACATCGAAGTGCGCATGCAAACGGGGAAAACGCCGGAAGCGAAGGGCGCGCGCCTATTCAAGGAACGCATCATGCTCGCCGTGCCCACAACGAACGGCGACGAAGCCGAGGAGCGCGCGCTGCGCGAAACCAAAGAGTCCGACGCAGGTTTTCGCGACAATCCAGAAAAAGGCGAGAGACCTGGAGGCGAAGGGCGCGACATCGCAGCGAGCGACGCCTTGGTCAACGGGCGCGGCGAAGCGATTTCGCTGGCCCAGATGCAAAACAGCGGCTTCATCATGCTCGCAGGCTCGCGCAACATTAGCAACCTCTGCCTGTCGCAATGCGCCAAACTGGGGTTTCGCCCCACAATCGCCTTCGAGAGCGATAACCCATCGGTCGTGCGCAAGATGATCGGCCTTGGCCTCGGCGTTGGCTTTTGGCCCGAACACAGCTGGGGCGAGCTTGGCGCCGGCGCGCGCCTTGCTCCCATTCTTGAGCCGGGATTCGTACGCACCATCGAAGTCGCGCGAACGCGCCACGGCGGCCCGAACGAGCAGGCCGATGGGTTCTATTCGTTCCTGCTTCAGCGATTCGAAGCCCGCTGGAATATCTAGCGGTTCCCCACGTCAACCATGGTAGACTTTTGCGTACATGTGCGAGAGAAAGGGATTCCATGGCCGCGCAATGCAATTTGATCATCGATTCATGCTGCGATTTGCCGCTGAGTATGCTGCAAATCGAAGGCGTCGATACGCTGAACTTCAATTACGTCATGAGTGATGGCGACCACGAGGACGATTTCTATCAATCCATCACGCCGCACGAGTTCTACGAGAAGATTCGCAATGGCGAAACGCCGAGCACCTCGCAGGCTTCGCCGGCGGCAATCGAAGCGGCATGGCGCCGCGCTGCCGAAAACGGCATTCCCACGGTATACCTATGCTTCTCGAGCGGCCTTTCGTCGAACTACTCAACTGCGGCGGCGTTGCTTGCCCAGGTGAAAGAGGAATTCCCCGATGCTCCGCTCTACTTGGTCGATCTTATGATCGGCTCTACGCCCGAGGGCTTGCTCGTTCTTGAGGCGTTGCGTCAGCGCGATTCGGGGCTTTCCGCAGAAGAGCTGGTCGAGTGGGCCGAACAGGCGCGCTACTTCGTGCAAACCGCTTTCATGGTTGACGATCTTGATGCGCTGCACCGCGGCGGACGCATTCCCGCATCGGTTGCCGCAGCAGGCTCGGCACTCAATGTGAAACCCCTGCTCACCTTCGATACGTCGGGGCACTTGGCACTCACGGGCGCCGCGCGTGGGCGCAAGAAGGGCCTGAAGCAAATGGCCGATTTCTTCGCAAAAGAGCATGACACACAAGGTGGTTCGCCCGTAGTGCTCATCGGCAACGCCGACTGCCCGAAAGACGCCGAAGCGCTGCGAGATCTTTTGGCCAAACAAGACGAGAGCATCACCGTGGTACAGCACAACATTGGTGCCACCATCGGCAGCCACGTTGGGCCCGGCATGGTGTCGATTTCGTTCTGGGGCGGCGACCGCCGTGAAAACATGTCCGTCGCCGACCGCATCGCCGCGAAGATCAAGCGCGGCTAGCAAGTCGAACGGACGGTTCGGGGCCTCAGGGCATCAAGGTGCTCTGAGGCCCCGACTCACTACCGTCATCTCGCCGACCTCGGAGCCTCTTTTTTCGCAATTGCCTGTTGCAGCCAATCGTAGCAGACTCGTATTGCATGCATATGAACGGACCTTCTACACTCCTTCCTTCCCTCTCTTCTCGCACCTTTCCCTCTCTCTCATCCCCACAAGTGTCCGTCGGCGCGAAGGCCCGCGCTCGAAAAATCCCGTCCCTGCAAACCCATCTCTTATGTTTGTCGCGGTTCCGTGGCGCCGAGGTAACGTTTCGATTCAGATTCTTCCCATTGTGCGCACGCGCGATATGTTCGACTCGTACCAAGCGCATTTACCGCAAGCCAATCGAGCACTTGCTTTTATTTGATAGGAGGCAACCATGGACAGACGCGCATACAGTCAAGAAAACCGCAACCAGCGCGCCGATTCGGTGGCAAAAACCGTCGTTATCTCGCCCAAGGCTGAAGCCGAAACCCCTAACCCAACCGGAATCAAGGGCCTTTTTGAGGGGCTTTCGGTTTCACAGGTCACCGCCGGTGCGTTGGCCGCGGTGACCTCGATGCTGCTTTCTGCGCAAATTGGCATTGCCGGCTCGGTTATCGGCGTCGCCGTAGGCTCGGTCGTGTCGACCGTCTCATCGCAGCTTTACAAAAAATTCCTGGCAGGGTCAGCCGAAAAACTTCGCGGCTTTGCCTCGAGCGACAATGCAGAAGGAAATGCGGCGACTAACGCCGCTGCCGCCCAAAGCGCAACCCAAAGCTTCGCACACGCGCAAACCACCGTTATGCCCATCACACGCGCACCATTCGAGAGCGCCGAAACCACCACGCTGCCTTCGGTGGGCACAGCGACGCGCGCATTCAACGAAGCGGCGGTTCCGTCGACTAATTCCGCCGAAACGAGCGTTCTATCCGCGGGCCAAATCGTTGGAGCCGATGCGCACGACATGCGCGGCAACCAAGCCGCTCAAGGCACCCAATCGAATACGCCGCGCATCAATAGCGCAGCCGGCCATACGGGCAATGCAAGCCATGCAACGGGCGTCGTCGAGATTGAGGCCCAAAAACAAAAGACCATGCAGCGCCGCGTGCTCGCGGTTTCAGTCGCCTCGTCCCTTGCGGCAATCCTGCTGTTCGCGGGCCTCGTGCTTATGTTCACCGGTGGCGAAGGCATCGGTACAAAAGTAGCCCCGTTCACCGGTGAAGTCGTAACGAGCCAGCTTGCAGACGAGAACAGCGCTGCGACCAGCAATGACACCGAAAAAACCCATGACGCCAAGAAGGCCGAGACAACAGCTCAAGACGAAAACGAGAAGAACAGCGCTCCGCAATCCCCTCAGCAGAATTCGACGCAGAGCGCTTCCAACTCTTCATCCACAACCGAATCGGGCACAAACTCCAGCAACACGAATTCGGGATCGGAGAACTCGAGCTCCGCAAGCGGCAACAACAGCCCATCCTCAAGCGGCTCAGGCTCCGGCCAAACTTCCAGCAATAATACGAATTCAAATTCCAACAACGCAAACAGCTCTGGCTCTGGCTCTGGCTCAACGGATTCGGGCGGAAATGCCGCAAACTCAGGGTCATCGGGGTCGGAATCGAGCGCATCGTCGCAAGCGGAGTCGGGCAAGTAACCCACGGCGAAATATTTCGCTCGACAAGAAAAGCCGCGAGGCGGCAACACGCGCCCAAGTGAAAACGAATTCAGCTCCACAGGCAACTCCAAGAAAGCGCATGCATACATACAAAAGCGGACCTGCATCGTTCTGCAGGCCCGTCGCCGTTCAGGGCAATTATGTTTGCCATTTGGCTAATCGCCCTGCGCGTTCGTTAGTCGACGCTCTTCAAACTTTCAACCATATCGATTTTCTTGAGCTTGAATTTCATCGCCAAAGTCACGATAACCGAGAACAGCATGGTGAGCGCAAACGCGATAACGAAGCTCAAAGCATGAATTTCACGGCCAAACATCACCTGATCGACCTCGGCGGTGATTACAACATAGCCCTCCATGGCAATGCCAAGGAACAAACCAACGAATGCGCCAATCAGCGAAAGCAGCATGGTTTCGCGATAGATATACGCGTTCACCTCATGCGGCGTGAAGCCAAGTACCTTCAGCGTGGCAATTTCTCGCACACGCTCGGTGATGTTGATGTTCGTGAGGTTATACAACACCACGAACGCGAGCAGGGCCGCAGCGACCACAAGCACCACCACGACCGAATCGACGCTCTTCAGCATGCTGCGATAGCTGTTGATGGTTTCGTCGTTATACGTCACGGTTTTCACACCATCCATCGCGAGCACGTCGTCGCTGAACACTTCGCGCACGTCATCGCCCTCGGCGACGTTCGCAAGCAGCGTCGCATACGAAGGCGCTTCTCCCATGGTGGATTCATACAGCGCAGGCGACATGAGCACGTATTGCGCCACGTAGTTCTCCATAATGCCCGACACGCGTACCTCGCGGCCTTCGCCCGTCGCGTTGCCAATGGCGTCTTCGTCGTAAATCGCGATGGAATCGCCCACCGAAACGCCCAGCTTCGCCGCGAGCTTCTCGCTTATGAGCACGCCTTCATCGTCAATCGCGAGGGGCTTGTGGCCCACGCGCGTGCGCAGCGTGTTGAAGTTGCCGAATTCCTGCGTATCTTGCGGCACGTTCAACTCGACGCGTTGGTCGATATCATCCGACGCACCCGGAGTGCGCACGATTTTATTCTCGGTAAGCACCCATGCTTTTGGACCTTCGGAGTCGGCCTCGACGCGTTTTGCCACGGCATTCTTTTCGGCATCGGCAACATCAGAATCCATGCGCACGATGGCGTTGTAGTGGTACAGCTCGCCATACTGCTTGTCGATGATGTCGTTGATGGCGTTTTGCAAACCAAGACCGGTGAGCAAAAGCCCGGTGCAGCCCGCAATGCCGATAATCGCCATGAAGAAACGGCGCTTGTAGCGGAAAAGGTTGCGCGCAGTAACCTTCCAGCTGAACGACATACGGCTCCACAGCGGACGAATGCGTTCGAGCAGAATGCGCTTGCCGGCCTTCGGCGCGCGCGGCAGCATAAGAGCCGCTGGTTTTTCGCGCAGGGTGGCCATCGCGGCGAACAGCGTTGCCGCAACCGTGATGCCCACGGAAAGGCCCGCCGCCAGTAAGAACAGCGCGGGGTCGATTGGCGTAGGCCTGCACGGCACAACATAAATAATCGCGTACGCATTCATGATGAACCACGGCAAAAACTGCGACAGCAGCACAATGCCCACGATTGAGCCCACGCCGCTGGCGACCATGGCATACACCAAATACTTCGAGGCGATGCGCCCATTGGAATAGCCAAGCGCCTTGAACGTACCAATGAGCACGCGCTCTTCATCGACCATGCGCGTCATAGTCGTAAGCGAAACCAAGGCGGCCACAAAGAAGAACAGCAGTGGGAACACCTGGGCAATTTGGTCGATGCGTCCCGCGTCGGAACGGAAGCTTTCGGCGCCGATGTTCTTCTTCAAATCGAGCGCATACACGTCGGCATCCATGGTGGCGATGTCGTCCACCTCGGCTTGGGCGTCGGCGAGCTGCGCTTCGGCGTCGGCGAATTCGGCCTCGGCCTGGGCGCGCTTATCAGCAAGCTCGGCCGCGCCGTTTTCCCACTGCGACAAACCGTCGGCATATTCGGCCTGGCCGCTTTTGAGCTGAGCGCGGCCCTCATCGAGCTGCGTCTGGCCTTGGGCGAGCTGCGCCGCAGCGGCATCAAGCGAGGCCTGACCGCTCGCGAAGCCCTGGTTGGCCGCAGCCTTCTGGGCAGCAAGCTCCTGCTCGCCCGCCGCAAGTTGCTCAGGCACGCCCGCAGTTTCCGTATCGATTTGAGCGATGCCCGCCTGAAGCTGAGCGATGCCCACCTCGATTTCGGTTTTCTGGGATTCAAGCTGCGCTTGCTGCTGCTGGAGCTGCGGCAAGGACTTCTGGGCTTGGTCAAGCTGCTGCTCGAGAGCTGTCTTTTGCGCCTCGAGCTGCGCTTTCGTTTCCTTATAAGCAGAATCGGCCGGATTCAACGCGTCAATTTGCGCTTGCAAGCGCGCAATTTCCTTCGGCAACCCATCAATCGCCTGCTGCGCCTTCTCAATTCCGGCCACGACCTGCGCAAGACCATCATTCACCTGATCGAGGCCCTTTTGCGCCTCGGAGAGCTTATTGTTCAGCATTTCACGCGTCTGCATGGCGGCGTGGTATTTCGCCCACCCTTCGTCAATCGACGCCTGAGCCTGAGCCAATGCCGTTTGCGCCTGCGAACGCTGGTCGGCGAGTTCAGCCACACCCGACTCATACTGGGCGCGACCGCTTGCCAACTGCGATTCGCTTTGAGCAATGGTCGCCTTCGCCGATTCAAGCTCAACGGCCGCAGAATCGAGCTGCGCCTTAGAATCGTCGAGCGTCGCCTGGCCATCGTCGAGCTGCGCGAGCGCGTCGGCCTTCTTCTGCTCGTATTCCGCACGCTTTTCATCGAGCGTGGCCTGAGCGTCTGCCTGCAGGCCTTCGATGCGCGACGCCTTCAAATCGTCGGCAATCGCGTCGATGCGATTGGCCACTTCGTCAACTTTCGCCTGGTAGGCATCGCTTGCCCATGGCAAGTCGCGCGCACCATCGACCGCGACGAACGCTTCGGTAATGGGGTAATCGTCAGCGAAGGCCGAATCGGGAACGAACACGAAGCTCGTAAGACGGCCGCTTCCAAGCGACGTCGAACCCACGTTAGTCGAGCACGTGTAATACGACGAATTCACGAAGCCGACCACCGTAAACTCGCGCTCGGCGAAGCTGTCATCCAAATCTTGCGTGCCCTCGATAAGGCGCACCTTGTCGCCGATATGCACATCGGTCTGCCACACCGTGTCAGAAGAAAGCAGACACTCGTCGCTTTTCGTGGGCCAGGTGCCGCTCTTCAAGACAGGCCTGTTCAAATACGAACCGTCGCTCGACTGCACGGTGAAGCCATCGTCGCACGTGCTCGCCTGGGCAGCGTCAACATCAAGCGACTGGAAGCACAGCGTATATTGCACGCCATCCAATTCTGAAATGGCGTCGGCTTCGCGAGCGGGCATAACAGCCGAAACGCCCTCCACATCGCGCAACGCGTCGATTTGCGCCTCATCGAATCCAATCGTCGAGACCACGCGCACGTCGGCCAAACTCGTGCCGTCATAGTATTCGTCGCCCGCAAGGCGCATGTCGGGCCCCGTCATGCGCAGGCCGGCATAAAAGCCCGCGCCAAGTGCGGCAATAATCGCAATCGCCAAAAAGCGGCCCCACGAATGGGTGATAGAACGCCGTAGATCTTTTCCGAATGCGCTCGCCATGCTTACCACTCAACCGTTTCGGCGGCTTGCGGATGGGCATTGAGCTCCATGCGCTCGACTTTTCCTTCTTTCACATGAATCACGCGGTCGGCAATAGCGCAGAACGCGGAATTGTGCGTAATGAGCACCACCGTGCGCCCCGTTTCACGACACGTATCTTGCAGCAGTTTCAGAATAGCCTTGCCCGTTTTGTAGTCGAGCGCGCCCGTGGGCTCGTCGCACAGCAAAAGCTTCGGGTTTTTCGCGATGGCACGGGCAATGGCCACACGCTGCTGTTCGCCGCCCGAGAGTTGCGCGGGGAAGTTGTCCATGCGATGCGCGAGACCCACCTGGGTCAACACATCGGCAGGCGGAAGAGGATTGCGGCAAATTTGGCTCGCGAGCTCCACATTTTCGAGCGCGGTAAGATTTTGCACCAAGTTATAGAATTGGAACACAAAGCCGATATCGTAACGACGGTAATCGGTGAGCTGCTTTTCATTAAACTGATCGACGCGGGCGCCATCGAGCGTAATAGAACCCGATGTACATGAATCCATGCCGCCCATCATGTTAAGCAGGGTCGTTTTGCCTGAGCCAGAGGGGCCGACGACCACCACGAGTTCGCCTTGCTCGATTTCGAAAGACATGCCGTCGACCGCAGCCACCTGCACTTCGCCCATGGTATAGATCTTACGCACATCTTTAAATTCGACGAATGCCATAGCGACCCCTTACGCGGCGCGGTTTCCTGAATAATCTCTCATACTGAGTATATTGAAAGCGTCGCAGAAACCAGCGACGATTTTATGCCAGCGGCCCTACAACAGGCTTGGTTGTCCCTCGAGAAGAGCGCGGCTGTTAGCCGCCACTTTCTCCTTCAGTGAATCGAGGCGGCACCTGCGTAGCTCTGCTATATGCTCGAGGGACGCTTCCAGCAGCGCGCGCACTTCTCGAGCGTTGAATTCCGCGCCCGCGGCGGGCGGCAGGTCGCTTTCAAGCAGCAATTTTTCTTCAGGGATTTGCTGCACATACGCGCGGCCGCGCTTGGTGGAAAGCATGCGAGGATTGATGGAAAAATAGCAGCCGCATTCGATGGCGCGTGCAAGCTCGACACCTGAACCAGAGAACCAGTGGAAAATCACCGCGGTACCCTGCGGGTTTTGAGGCCCCTGCGGCACTCCAGGAGCCACGAGCCCCACGCTTTCCATAAGATCAAGCGCCACGCCCACGCTTTTCACGGCATGCACCGAGAGCACTTTGCCCCTCGACGCCGCGGCAATGCGCGCGAACACCGTGCGCTGCAGTTGGGCGCTTTCGGCACGACGAGGTGCAAAATCAAGACCGATTTCGCCAATAAAGCGCGTTTCGGCAGCGTAGGCAACGAGCTTATCAACCGCATCGGCGCCGCACGAACCGTCGGAGAGCCACCACGGGTGCAAGCCTACACCGAGTTTGAGGTTGGAATTTCGATTGAGCTCATCGGCCAAGGCCAATGACGCAAGGTGATATTCATCAGGGGTCACCGTAGCGCACATGCCGCCCATTCCCTCTTGGCGCAACGCGATAGCCGATGCTCGAGTATCGGGAGAAAAAGCCAGGTGACAATGCATGTCATACAAATCAAAGACCGTCATAGCGTCCCCCTCTTTTTATGCACGCGCCCCCACGTTTTTCCCAATAAGGTTATACCACTCAAAGGACAAAAGACGCAAACAACCCAAACGCGACAACGTGAAAGATTTTCGAATAGAGCCTATATTCCCAGTTAGTCGGCAAATTCCCCCACGTGTGCGATGGCGCGAAGCGTTTCAGCCGCGATCATTTGACCCATCATGGGAGGCATATACGATGCCGTACCCAAATTCGATCGCTCACTGCGGGAAGCGCCCTCACGCACCGGCACGGGCACAGGCTGCTCGCAGGAATACACGACGCGCAGATGCTTGATACCGCGCTTGCGGCATTCCTTGCGCATGATGCGCGAAATGGGGTCGTTCACGGTTTCGTACAAATCAGACGCACGCAAATATTCAGGCTGCAGCTTATTGGCGGCACCCATGGCGCTTATCAAGCGCAAGCCGTGCTTTTGCGCGAATTCCGCAATGAAAATTTTCGTCGAAATAGTGTCGATGCAGTCGAGCACGAAATCGATGCGACCGTCACACTCCTCGAGACACTCGGCATACAGTTCGTCGAAAGTCTCGGCGAGGACGAACGAATGCTTGGTAACGACGTGCACGTTCGGGTTAATATCTAGGCACATTTCGCGCATCACGTCGATTTTCCGGCGACCCATCGTGCTCTGAAACGCGATAACCTGACGATTCACATTGCTCGGCGACACCACATCGCGATCGATGAGCACCAAACGACCAACACCGCCGCGCACGAGCGCCTCAACGCAGCTCGAGCCCACGCCGCCCAAACCCAACACCACGACTGTCGCGTTGGCCAGGCGCTCCATGCCATCATCGCCCATAATTCGGCGCAAGCGAGAGTCGGCCGCATCGTCACCTGGAGCGGGCTCGGGAGCAGGGCCAGCGATGCCATTCGGGTAGGCGTACGTGTTTTCGGAAGCGTTCATATAAGTGGATCTTTCTATGCATGCCGTATCGCGAAAATGAATCAGCGATTCTTCAAACCTGGCCATTGTAAACCCCAGAACCTGCTAAATGCTCGTAGCGTTTAACAGGTTCATCTTCGCGTAACCGGCAACACCTGCTAAACGCTACGAGCATTTAACAGGTCGTGATTCTGGCTTGGGCGTGAATACGGAGGTGCGGCGCAAGCCCACCTGCAAAAGAAGACTACAATGCTGGAATATTTACAACACGAGAAACCGGGACCGAAAGAGCGCCCGAAAACCGCAGCCGACGCGCTCCAAGAACGCACTCGCAGCTGCACCATCGAAAACAAGGAGTCATCATGAGCACCACCCTGCCCCAGACCAATGATTTTGGCGGCACGCCCCTTGTCTCACTTCAAGCCATCGCCGAGGCGATTCGCGCCAACGGCACCGACTGCGAAATCGTGGGCGATGCGTCCACCGAAATTCGCGGCGTCGCGATCGATTCGCGCAAGGCCGCCGCAACATGCCTGTTCATCTGTAAAGGCGCGGGCTTCAAGCCGACATTTCTCGAAAGCGCCATCGCAAGCGGCGCCGTCGCCTATCTGTGCCAGGGCGAGCTCGACGAGCAGGGCAAACTAACCGCGCCCGCCGACTTAGCCGCCGCAGCCGCAGGCACCCCCGCAATCGTGGCCGCCGACGTGCGCCGCGCCATGGCTACGGCATCGAAGGTCGCCTATGGCGACCCGAGCGCCGCGCTGAACATCGTGGGCATCACGGGTACCAAAGGCAAAACCACAACCTCGTACATGCTGCACGCCATTATGGACGCCGCCGAGGTGAGCACCTCGATTCTTGGCTCCATCGAAACCGACGACGGCATCGAGGAATTCGAAAGCTGCAACACGACGCCCGAATCGCCCGATTTGTGGCGCCACCTTTTCAATACCGTGGCTTCGGGCCGCGCCCATATGGTCATGGAGGTTTCCAGCCAGGCGCTCAAATATGACCGCGTGCTGGGGCTCAACCTGGACATCGCCTGCTTCCTCAACATCGGCCGCGACCATATTTCACCCGCCGAGCACCCCACGTTCGAAGATTATTTCGAAAGCAAGCTACGCATTTTCAACCAATGCAAATGCGCCGTGGTAAACCTTGGCACCGAACACGTCGATGAGGTCATGGCAGCCGCGAAAGCCGCCCCGCAACTGTTCATCGTCGGCGTCGACTGCAAAAACGCCGACCTGGCCGCCAGCAACGTGCGCACGGTCAAAGGCGGCATCGAATTCGATATCGCAGAAAGCACCAAACTCGCCGCAGCAGCAGGCGAAGAAGATGCTTCGGCCAGCGCTCACACGATAAAGCTGAGCATCGCAGGCCTGTTCAATGCCGAAAATGCGCTGTGCGCCATCGCGTGCGCGCGTCTTTTGGGCATCGGCTGGAACGCGATTGAGCAGGGCCTTTCGCACGTACGCGTGCCTGGCCGCATGGAAATCATCGCTTCGCCGAACGAGCCCATCACCGCCATCGTCGACTACGCGCACAACAAACTTTCGTTCGAAACGCTGTTCAAGTCGTTGAAGAAGGAATACCCAGGTCAGCAGATTATCGCCATCTTCGGCGCGCCAGGCGGCAAGGCGTACGAGCGCCGCGAGGTGCTGCCGCAAACCGCCGGCGCCTATGCCGACCTGCTCATTTACGCCGAAGAGGACCCCGCGCACGATTGCGTGGAAGACATTTGCGCCGAGATGGCCAACAACACCCCCGAAGGCGTTGCGCACGAAATCATCTATGACCGCGAAGAAGCCTTCAAGCGCGCCGTGGAAGTCGCCCACGAAAGCGGCAAACCCACGGTTATCGCATTTCTCGCCAAAGGCGAAGAAGAGCTGCAGCATCGCGGTGACAACTTCGAGCCTATCAAGAGCGACTCAGCCATTGCCCACGAGGTTCTGGGCGCTTAACGTCGCACGCAACCCACCCCAAACAAGAAAGCCGCCCCGGGGCGGCTTTCTTTCGTTCGCTATTCGTCGATGAAGTAGCGCTTGTACCAAATAAGGAACACAAGCGGCGTATAAATCTTGCGTTGGTTCTGCGCCTTGCCCTCGTAGTGCTCGTCAAGCAATCCTATAAGCACGTCGCAATCGAAGAACTCGCTCGCCCACGGCGCCGTGAAGTATTCCTTCACCCAGTTGTACCACTTCTCTTCGCGCAGCCAATAAATCATAGGCACGGGGAAGCCGACTTTCGGACGCGTCGCCCACTCATCGGGCAGGCTCTTGTTCGCGGCGTGGCGCAACACAAGCTTGTTGCCGTTTTCATTCACACGATAGCGATCGGGAATATGCTCGGCAAATTCCATCACACGGCGATCAAGGAATGGAACACGCAATTCAAGCGAGTGCGCCATGCACATCTTGTCGGCCTTGAGCAGAATATCGCCCGGCAGCCACATGTTCATGTCGAGGTACTGCTTGCGAATGAGCTCGCTCTTATCGGAAACGCGCGCATAAATGGGCGCGGCCAGCTCGAAAGCGCCTTCACCCTTGTCATATTCGGGGCGCAGCACGCTCGAGACTTCGCGCTCAGGCCACACGAGCGCCTGGCCAACGAAGTATTCCTCGGCCATTTCGGCACCCTTCATAAGGAAGTTATGACCCTTGAAATACGGCATGTGCTTCGCTGCCTTGCCCAGCGCGCGGCGCACGCCGAAAGGCACCATGCGCTTGTATTTCGCGACCGATGGGTTGTCTTCGTACCATGCGTAGCCGCCGAAAATCTCGTCGGCGCCTTCGCCCGAAAGCACAACCGTAACCTGCTCAGCAGCCATTTGCGCCAAGAACCACAGCGGCACGCTCGACAGGTTCGACTGCGGCTCGTCCATGTGGTACTGAATCTCGGGCAAGGCTTCGAAAAACTCGTCCGCAGAAATCATCTTGCGATAGTTCTCGATGCCCAGCTTGTCGGAAAGTTCCTTGGCGTAATTGGTTTCGTTGAACTTGTTGTAATCGAAACCAACCGAGAACGTTTTGTCGGGCATGAGGCATGCGGCGATGTAGCTCGAATCGACGCCGCCCGAAAGGAAGCTGCCCACCTTAACGTCGGCGATGCGGTGCGCGCTCACGCTTTCATGCACCACTTCATCGAGCTCGTCGACGTATTCCTCGAACGGCTTGTCGATTTCCGAGAAATCGCAATCCCAATAGCGGCGCACATCCATCGTGTGGGTGGCTAGGTCGTAAGTGAAGCAATGCGCGGCCGGCAGTTTGTACACGCCTTCGAAGAACGTTTCGTCGGTCGCGGAGAACTGCAGCGTGAGATACGGACGCAGCGCATTGTGGTTCACGGCCTTGTGGAACTTCGGGTGCGCGAGGAAGCTCTTGATCTCGCTGCCGAACATCAGGCCACTGCCATCTTCGGCCTCAGAGTAATAAAACGGCTTGATGCCGAAAATATCGCGAGCGCCGAACAGGCGATTCTTCTTCTTATCCCAAATAACGAACGCATACATGCCACGAAGCTTGTCGACGATTTCCTCGCCCCACTCCTCGTAGCCATGCAGAAGTGACTCGGTGTCGGCGCCGCAATGGAAGGTGTAGCCCTTCGCCTCGAGCTCGCCGCGAAGCTCCATGAAGTTGTAGATTTCGCCGTTAAACACGATGACGACGCTGCCGTCTTCGTTGCTCATGGGCTGGGAGCCCGCCGGCGTAAGGTCGAGGATCGACAAGCGGCGGAAGCCAAGCGCCACACCCGGCGCGAAGAACGTATCGCCCATGTCGGGACCGCGGTGGACGATGCGGTCCATCATGCTCGTGAGCACTTGCTCCTTGTTTTCGACATCACCGGTAAATCCGACGAATCCGCACATAGGGCACCTTTCGTTTGTATGGCACAGCATTAAAGCCGATAAATCGCTGAAATCTGAATTTTACCGCGCTTGCGCACCTTCGCGCGAATCTTCGTTAAAACGCCTAATGCCGCCGCTGTTCGCACGTGCACGGAAGAAACGACGCTGCGTGATCGCGGAAACGACCGCATTGGCAACCACAGAAGCAACTGGCTCCGGCGCAATCGCGGAAGCCATCAGGGTCGGCAACCGCCAAAGCCACGAGGGCTCAAGCCAAAGCAAACGCACAGAAAGCCAGGGCGCCGCGACCCGACCCGCGCCGGGGCGACGGGGCGTAGCGTCTGCGCACAACGCCCGTGCACCATGCGCCGCATACGACGCCGCACGCACGCCTCGACGCCGCACCGCACCTCGCGCGTCCGCGCATGCAAAAGACCAGCACGGGCTGGCCTTTCAACTTTCACTTAGCGATAGTTCTCGGGGTTTTTGAACTTGTCGAAGTAACGGAACACGTGAATCTTCACCCAAGCCCAGCGCATAGGGTTGAAGCGCAAATCATACGGATAATCGAACGTCATCGATTCCTTGCCGGCAGCCACGAGTTTCTTCGCGCGTTCGACGAACTCCGGGTCTTTCACGTAATCGTAAACGACCTTGCGCGGCACGGAATGCCAGAACACCTCGTTGGTGTTTTCGACGCATTCACCCAAATCACGCTTATACACGCGGTCTTCCACGACAAACCTTGCGAGGTTGTGGCCAGCGGCGGTCACATGGTAGTTCGTGCGGCCTTGGCGCAGGTTTACCTCGAACACCTTATACGACCCGTCGCGATCGTCGCGCTTAATGTCGAAATTCGCGAAGCCCGTGAAATGAATTTCTTCAAGGAAGTTTTTAATGAGCTGCTGCAACTCAGGGTTGGGCTGCGTGATAATGGCGCACGGGTTGCCAAGCGCGGTGGGCGTGTGCTCCTCGAGGCCTTCGCGACCGAAGCAGATGAGCTTCACCTTGCAGTTGCGATCGCAATACGCGGTGAGCACGTTCATGTTGCAATCTTCGCCGACAACCATGTCTTGCAGCAGCACTTCATCGGGATAGCCCGCGCCGAAAATGAGGCCCAAAATATGCGCCGCCTCGGCGGGGTTTTGCGCGGTGTACACCTTCTTCATGTGGTCAAACGGGTGCTCCCAATACGTGGAACTCATAGACGGCTTCACGATGATGGGGTATTTGAAACCGATTTTCTCCTCGGTAAGGTCGGCCTCGGCCACGCCCTGTTCCCACTCGCTAGGGCACACCACAAACGTTTTGGGGTACGGAATGCCATACTTGTCGCACATCTCGTAAAAGCTCAGCTTGCTTTCGAGCTTGTCGCGCAGGTCGGGCTGAATGTAGAGCGTGACGCAGTTTTCGGGCAAATCGTTCTGGATTTCAGAAATGACCTGCGCATATACGTCAGCGCAGCCCCACACTAGATGCGTTTTATCGGGATGCTGAGCGGCAAATTCCTTCACCTTCGCCAACACCACTTCGGGCTTGTCCATATGCTCGTCATAGAAGCACTCCACGATGCGGCTATGCATGGTGTCGCCCGCGGGGAAGCGACCAAACGCGTAGCTCTTCACGCCATACTCCTCATGGATGGCGCGCGCGACGCTGTAGCAATTCATATCGCCGCCGATGAGAACGGGAATGAAATCGGGTTTTTCGGTTGCCATAAATGCAGTTCCTTCAAAAGATGGTTTGCAGAAAGCTTGTGCGATTATACGCCGCATTGGGCACTTCCGTCGCACCTCAAAAAAGAGCGCACGAACGGCCCTGGGGCAAGGTTCTTGCGCATTGCTTCGTTATCAAAGAAGCGCGATTCGAAAACCGCGCTTCTTTATGCTTAAAACTCTGTTCGATGGTGTTGAGCGCCAGCTACGACAGGCGGCTGCCAACTTCCTTGGCGGCCTGAGCCTTGTCGAAGTTTCCGCCGGTGGCAGCGGTAAGCGCACCCATAACCTTGCCCATTTCGCGCTTGGTGGTGGCGCCAAGATCGGCAATGGTTTTCTCGACAAGCGCCACAAGCTCGTCGCCCGCGAGCTGCTTGGGCAGGTAGCCCTCAAGAATCTCGACCTGCTCCTTCAGCATGGCCGTGCGCTCGTCGTTGTTCGCGGCTTTGATAGAGCCCTCGAGCGTTTCGCTCGTCTGCTTAATGACGCGCTTGAGCATAGCATCGACGTCGGCGTCGGTCACCTCGCGACGCTCGTTGACCTCGATATTCTTGATCTCGCCGTGCACCTGGCGCAGAATGTCGCGACGCACATTGTCGTGCGCCTTCATCGCGGCCTTGATTTCGTCTTTGAGCTCTTCGTATTTCATGAGTGCCTCTTTCTAAAGTGCCATCTATCAGCGAGTATAGCGCGAACACGTACGTGTGTGGAAAACGGCAAGCCAAAACCATGCACGAAGGAGCACGTGCGGTGCGGATGCGCGAAAGCGGAGCGCGGGACGCAAGTTTGCTTGAGGGCGCACCGCGAGAGCAGCGTGCCGGAAATATGCGCAAAAAGGTGCTCGAATGTGGCATTTTGACCGAGCATAGACCTGAGTTGAGCGACTTGCAATTAGAAAAGCCCAGGTCGCAACGCATCGCACCACAATCGACGCGCAAGCGAGCATAGATCGTTGCCACATTCGAAGCTATTTTTGAACAAGTTAGCGAATGCGTTTGCCGCGCAGAATGACGCCCGCGACGTTCAGGTCGGCATTGAGCAACACCACGTCGGCAACCTTGCCCGCGTCGAGACTGCCGCGCTCGTCGAACACGCCAATCGCGCGTGCGGGGTTTTCCGTCGCAGCGCGCACAGCCACCTCGAGCGGCAAGCCCATTTCAGTAGCGGCGACCTTCATGCAGCCCATCAGGTCGGTCGCGCTTCCAGCCAGCGTACCGTCGTGCAGCGTGGCATGCGAGCCGTTCTTCGTCACGGCCTGACCGCCCAGGCTATATTCGCCATCGGGCATGCCGGTGGCTTCCATGGAATCGCTAATCAGAATCATGCGATCGGCACCAAACATCGAGAACGCAAGGCGCACCATGGCGGGGTGAATATGCACGCCATCGGCAATAATCTCGGGGGTCGCGCCTGCCTCGAGCGCCGCAGGAATCACGCCCGGTTTGCGATGATGCAGCCCCGGCATGGCGTTGTACAAATGCGTCACATGCTTGGCGCCGCGGCGGAAGGCCTCGGCCGCCTGATCGTAATTCGCGCACGTATGGGCAACGGAAATGCGCACGTCATCGTGCATTTCATCGACGAATTCGAGCGCGCCGGGCTCCTCGGGGGCAATATCGACAAGCTTGATTTTGCCGCCCGACGCATTCTGCAGGCGACAAAACATTGCCGCATTGCACTGCTGCACGTAGGCGGGGTTTTGTGCGCCCACCTTTTCAGGGCTGATGAACGGACCTTCCATATTGATACCCACCAGCGCGGCAGCATCGGGGGCGTCAACATGCTCAGCGGCGCATTCCATAATGCCCGCGAGCTTTTCCTCGGGGAACGTCATGGTCGTGCCGCACCATGCGGTTACGCCACGACTGGCCTCATAGCGCGTGATGGCGTCGATCGACTCATGCGTGCCGTCGCAGAAATCATGCCCCACCGCGCCATGGGAATGCACGTCGACCAAGCCAGGAATGGCGAGCAGCCCCTTGGCGTCGATGACCTCGCCCATCTCGTCGCCGTTCGCAACGATGCGGTCGCCTTCGATGAAGATATCGTCTTCATCGAATTCGCCATTCCTAAAAACTTTCGCACCAGCAATTTTCAGCATGCCGCGCTTCCTTTCGCTATAGACAGGAAACCCTGCCTCAATTTAATCGTGACCAGTTGAAACGCACGCTGCGAAACCAAAACCGCGACGAGCGCGCAGCATCAACGCTTTGACGAAACGTTGCGCAAAGGCCAATGTCGCCGCCTAGCCCAAAAAAGAAGCGGCCACAGGGGCCGCTTCCTTGGTTTCACTATTCGTGGCAGCCGCAGCCTTCGCCATGCTCGTGGTCGTGGTCGCAATCGCAATCGGGATCGCCGCAACCGCAGCCTTCATCGGCAAGGTCGCCGCACAGCGAGAACGCCGCTTCGTCCACAATAGCCACCGCATTGGGATGGAACTGCAGAATGGACGCGGGAACCTCGGGGGTCACGGGGCCGAAGAAAGCATCGCGCACGATTTGCGCCTTGTCTTCGCCGCTCACCACGATGAGCACCTGCTTGGCGGCCATGATGGTACCAATGCCCATGGTGTATGCCTGGCGGGGCACTTCGTCGGCGGAATCGAACAGGCGGCTGTTCGCGTTAATGGTGGATTCCGTAAGGTCGACGCAGTGGGTTTCCTTCGGGAATTCGGGCGCGGGCTCGTTGAAGCCGATGTGGCCGTTGTGGCCCAGGCCCAGAAGCTGCAGGTCAACGCCGCCAGCAAGCAGGATGGAAGCCTCGTAGGCATCGCATGCGGCCTGAGCATCGGGGTTGGCGCCATTGGGCACATGTGTGTTCTCGGGGCGCACGTTAATCTTGCTGAACAGGTGCTTCTGCATGAAGTAGTGATAGCTCTGCTCATGGTCGGCAGGCAGGCCGCGGTATTCGTCTAGGTTGAACGTTGCAACGCGCGAGAAGTCGATGTCCTCGGCTTCGTGGCGCTTGGCGATTTCGGCGTAGAGGCCCTCAGGCGTGGAGCCGGTGGCCAAGCCCAACACGCAGCCAGGTTTTTCCTCGACCAGGTCGACAATCATGTCGGCGGCGGCTTCGCTCATTTCCTGATAGTCTTTGGTCACGAAAATCTGCATGAACGCATCCTTCTCTTCGTTGTATTTTGCGACTATTCATAATACATGCTCACGCGGCAATTTCCAGGTGCGGCGGGAAAGCAACAGAAGCCTTATGGCGTTCGCGAGGCGGAACGCGCGACGAGGGGCGGAAGAGATCAGCGACTAATACCCAATGCCCGCCAAGCATGCCAACACCTTTTCGGAAAACACCCACCACACGTGCGTCAAATGCGACAGGTATACTGCGAGCCGGTCAAAACTTGCGCGGCACAGCCGCGCCAACACGAAAGGATCCCACGATGGAATTGCTTCGCACCCACGAACCGCTTGAGGCGTTCGTGTTCGATATGGACGGCACACTGCTCGATTCGCTGCCCGACCTGGTCGACGTGACCAATGAAACGCTCACGCACTTCGGCTACCCCACGCACACCACCGAGGAAATCTTAGCCATGATTGGCAACGGCCTGCGCTCGCTTATTCTGCAAGCGCTGCCGCAAGACCTAGACGACAACGCCACCGAAGCGGCGCTCGCCTGGTGGAAAGCGCGCTACGACGAAGTGGGCAACCAGAAAACGACTGTGTACGACGGCATGCTCGACACCTTGGCCGAGCTGAAGGCACGCGGCATAAAGCTCGCCGTGCTATCGAACAAATACGACGGCGGCGTGCAAACTCTAACCAAGCATTACTTCGCTGACCTCATGGATTTCGCGCTTGGCGATGGCCCTGTGCCGCGCAAGCCCGACCCGAAAGGCCTCACGCTCGTCGCGAAAACGCTCGACGTGCCAATCGAGCGCGTGGCGTATGTCGGCGATTCTGACGTGGACATGCAGGTCGCGAACAACGCTGGCGCATTCCCCATTGGCGCGAAATGGGGCTACCAAACGCTCGACCACCTTACGAACAATAACCCCGGCGCGCTCATCGACGCGCCCGCCGAGCTGCTGAAGTTCGCGGAATAAGCAAACAGGCAGACGAAAGCTCCGAGGGAGAAAGGCTGAAAGCAGCAGGACGAAATACGAGGCGAAGCAGAGCGCGACGTGATTTCGATCGAATTTGGCAAAAGGCGCGTCAATACATGAGTCCCAATGCCCAAAGCGCGATAACGTTTCCGTAGGAAAACTCAATATCGTCTTTCACGACGTATCCACGCTTGGCTTCGGCAATTTGATTTTGACCCTTGTTCTTTCCGCCCACCTCGAACGTAAGCCCATCGATCTCGAAATCGGAAATCTTCGATGCGGTCACCTTGTGCCCCACGCGCATTTGGTTGAAAAAGAACGTCTCTCGCACATTGCCAATATCTTCACTTCCTTCACTGAGGTTGTACAGAATATTGGTGTTGTCGAGATATACTTTCTCAGTTTTGCTAAGCGCGCCAAGCCCGCCCGCATTCGTGCGCAGCTGCGCAACCATGCCCGCTTTCTCCATATACAGCAGGTAATCTTCGACGTTGTTTCGACTCACTTGAATTTGACTACCCAAGCTTGTCATATTCGGTTTGAAGGGAGCCAACGTACTCACTATCGCCATAAGCCGCTTCAATTTGCGGCCGGTCGCCGCCGTCATGCCCGCAAACTGGGGAATATCAACCTCGAGCGTTCGTGTAATGACCTGTCCAAGCTCAATATCGAACTGTTCGTCGTCACCAAAAGGATAATAGCCGCAACGCAAATAGTCTTTGAACAAGGGCAACGGGTGTTCGACCCCAGGAATTTCCTCCTTATGCGCAAGTATGTCCGCAAGCGAAAGACACGGAGCATGCACGCCGTGACGAATGGCTAAATATTCTCGGAACGACATTCCCTGCATAAGGTATTTCGGCGCGCGGCGACTCAAGTCGGCCTCGCCTTTCTCGATATCAAGAACCGAGGAGCCTGTGAAGTACACATGCAAACCAGGAAGAGAATCGTACATGAGCTTGAGTTCGCGCGACCAGCCTTCGTATTTATGAACCTCATCGATAAAAAGATATTTGCCGCCGTTTTTAAAAAACTCCTCTGCCAGGCCATACAAGGAATGGTTGGCAAAATACATATGTTCGGCCGAAACATACAATGTGTCATCCGTCGAGTGGTGTTCCTTGATATGTTGTAAAAACAGCGTCGTTTTGCCAACGCCACGTGGCCCGACCAAACCAAGCATGCGATTGCCCCAGTTGATTTTGTCGTACATATATCGGTGGAATTCATCGTTTACGCTTTTCAGTTGACGATTCATGTACTCGTAGAGCCGCTCCATGAAGCACCACCTTTCAAATCGCACTCTTACAGTGCAATTTTAACTCGAAATCGCACTGTAAGAGTGCGATTTTCTTCATCCCGCCGTACAAAGAGGCTGCACCAGCACGACATGTTTTCTCAATGAGATCGCATCATCGTGGCACGCCCCTTGCAGCACCGCTGTGCGCGATACAATAGCCCTCGCACTTCGCGGAGTCACCCATAATTCGAGAACAGAACGCCCGCGTTTATTACAACCAATGTAGAAAGGCATCGCTTTGATGCAGATACCTTCTCGCGAGCATGAATCTCGCACCATACCCGCGCGTTTTGCGGCGCTGTTTGCCACCATCGCCCTTGCGCTGTGCTGCACGTTGCCGCTCGCCGCATGCGAGAGCGGCTCTTTCATCGATTCCCAGGCGAACAACCCCGCCGCCGTGCAGATTGCCGACATTCCCGAATACTCGGGCGCGCTTTGCATTGACGTCAACAACAGCGATCCAGGCTTTACCGACGATGACTTCAAACGCGGCGCATTCATGGAATTCTCCGACCTCGATTTCGAGGGGCGCTGCGGCTCGGCATTCGCGCGCATCGGTACCGACACGTTGAGCAACGCGCCCCGTGGCGACATTTCGCAGGTGCACCCAAGCGGCTGGGAGCAGCACCGCTACGACTTCGTTGACCAGGAAATGCTCTACAACCGCAGCCACCTGATCGCGCATCAGCTTTGCGGAGAAGACGCCAACGAGAAAAATCTCATCACGGGCACGCGCACCATGAATTCTGTTGGCATGACTTATTACGAAAGCATCGTGGCCAATTACGTGAAGCAAACGGGCAACCACGTGCTCTATCGCGTGACGCCTATTTTTGCCGCGAACGACCTCGTGGCACGCGGCGTGCAGATGGAAGCGGAATCAATTGAAGATGGCGGGCAGGCCGTTCGCTTCAACGTGTTTGTATACAACGTGGAACCCGGCGTGGAAATCGATTACGTTACGGGCGAAAGCTGGGAGTCGAGCGACGTGTCAAACGTGGCGACCGGTGGCGAGGCAACCACTACCGGCGCGGGCACGGCGCCGAACGCGACTAGCAAAGAAGCCAACGACGCATCTACCAAAAGCCCCAATGGAAATGCTCGCTCGGAGAGCACGAATAATACGACTCCGAAGGGCGATGCCGAAAACGGCCAATCCAACCGGGCAAACAACGCAACCGGTTCGAGCGACGCAACGAATCCCAGCAACGGCGCGGGTTCCGAAGAAGGCTCGGCCACCTCATATGGGTCGCAAGAATACGTGCTCAACACCAAGAGCATGAAATTTCACCGCCCAACCTGCTCTTCGGTCGACGACATAGCCGACAACAACAAACAGGAGGCCACAGCCACGCGCGACGAGCTTATTTCGGAAGGCTATTCGCCCTGCAAACAGTGTAACCCCTAAAGATATAGTAAGCCATGGCGGTTCCGCTTTTATGACGTGGACTATGGCAGGTTTATCGGGTTATTCGCACGCGCCATTAGCAGAAAGTCGAGGTAGCAATACATATTTAGGCAAATGGCCCTTGTTTTGTTTGAGTGGCCCCTTTCAATTTCGAAGCCCGACTCGCCGTCAAACGAGGCAACAAAAAACCCGGCCGAGCTGTACTCGACCGGGTTTTTATACCCTATTGCCTTGATGTATTCGCACAAGGCCTTCTGGGAAAGCCCACGATTTCGAAAAAATCGGCTACGCCGCTTAGACGTGACCTTTTCGATCCCGCAGGCTTAAACCCAGTTCGCCGCTGCGTTCGCTCTAGAACTTCGAGCGGCGGCGGGCAACAGGCGCCGCGCAAAGCACAGCACCTGCTACGACCGCCAGGGCGAAGGGCAGCGTAGCCAGCGTCGTGTCGCTCGTCTTGGGCAGAGTGCCCTTGTTCTTCGACTCGCCATTACCGTTCGGATTCTGCGAAGCTTCGCTCTCATCCTTCACCACAGTAAGCGTGCCGATGTCTTCCTTAACGAGCTTGTAATTCTTGGCCATCTGCTCGTCAACGAACTCAAGCATGTACGTGTTGTCGGAAGCGCCAACCTCGGTCTGCGTGCCGGTAACCACGAACGTCGCATCGTCGTTATTCACCAGGCCGCCAACGAAGTTGCCTTCGAGCGACGCACCCTCGAGAGGCGTGCCGTCGTACACCTTGCTGCCCGAAACCGTCGTAACCGTGTAAGGCTTCGGCGTGATCTGATAGCTCTGCGTGAGGCTGCCAGTGTAGTTGCCAATACCCTCAACGGTAACGAAGATGTCGCCAGTCACGTTGGTGAAGTCGTCCTTCGCTGCAGCGTCGCCCTCGAAATCGAGAGCGTCGGTGTACGTAACGACGTAGTCAACGTTTTCGACGAGCACCTTCTTGCCGTCGGTCACAACGGGGACGAACTTCTGCTCCTTGCCGTTGTAAACCTTGTCGACGGGCTTGGTAACCTTCATCCCGTTGTCCTCGCCGGGCACGACACCCTTCGGCTCAACCTTCAACGTGCCGTCCTGCTTGGTAATCTCGTAGTTGTCAAGATTCGTGCCGTCTCCCGCACTGATCATGAAAGAGTTGGCGCTCTCGCCCGCAACGGTCTGGGTGCCCGTGAATTCATACACGAAGCTCTCGCCGTCAACCATGCTGCCCCCGGTTACACCGGCCTCGTGCTTAGTGAGTGGCGTGCCGTCGTAGACCTTGGAAGCGTCCTCCGAAACCACGGTCACGGGACGCTTGGTCACCAGGAGCGTGGCGAATCCAGTGCTCACGTTGCCGAATTGATCGGTAACATCCTTCCCATCGGCGTTCTTAATGACGTACGTATCAATCTCGGCAACGGCGCTTCCCACGTTCGTAACGGAACCCTTGGTCGTTGCCTCGCATGTAAACCCAGCGGGCAGACCATAGGTATCAGCGCCCTCGCTCACAAGCGGGGTGCCGTCGTAGGTCTTCTTGCCGCCCTTCGGCACGATTACGATCGCCGCCTGGCTCTTCGTCACTTCGAGCTTGCCCAGATCTTCCTTGACCGTGTAGTTGCCCTGCTTGGCATTGCCGGACCACTCGATCGTGTAAGCGTTGGTGCATTCACCGACCTCGGTCTGGGAACCGATCACAGCAAAGGCCGCAGTCTCGCCATTGACGAAGCCTTCGATTTTGCCGTTGGCCGTGAGGGGCGTGCCGTCGTACGGCTTGCTCGCGCCCATCGTAACCACGGTGAGCTCCTTGGGCTCAATCACCAATTTGCCAGGCTTCTTGGTAATCTTCAGGCTGTCCGTAACATCCTTGCCTTCGGCGTTCACGACAACGATCTCATCAACATTGGCGACCAAGCCGTCGGCACCAGTCACGTCGGTAACCTCGGCGCCAGACCAGGCCGTCTTCACGGAATAACCCTCGGGAACGCCGGTCACGGTAACCTCGGCGCGATGCGGCATGCCGTCGTAGGTCATGGTCACGTCATTGGCAACAGCCACGATTTCGTCTGCATATTCAGTCACGGTTAGCGTACCGATATGCTCCTCGACCGTATAGTTGCTGCGCTTGGCAGTAGTACCCTCATCCGACCAGTAAATCGCGTAGGTGTTCTCGCTCTCGCCGACCTCGGTCTGGGAACCGGTGGTCTCGAAGACCGCAGTCTCGTTGTTGACGAAGCCCTCGACGCCGCCTTCGGCCGTAAGGGGCTTGCCGTTGTAGACCGTCGAATCAGACGGAGTGGTCACAATAAGCTTGGCAGGCAAAATCTGATAGGCCACATCGGCGCTACCAGCGTAATTGCCCTTGCCTGTAACGGTAACGCGAACTGTGCCGACATTCGTGACATCCTCGGTGAAGGACAGCGTGTAATCCTTGTCCTTCGTCAGCGTCTTGTCGCCGTCTTTGACGGTCGGCTCCTGCCGTTGAGCAAGGCCGTTGTAAGTAACGTCGTTCAAACCCTCAACGGAGAAGCCTTCCGCGATCACCGATTTAGGAGTTACCTCGAGAACGCCTTCTTCCTTAGAGACAACATAGTTACCAGCCGCAACGTCATTCGACCACTTGATGACAATCTCGTTCGTAATCGACCCAACTTCCGTGATGGAATTAGGCGCCGTCATGCTCGCCACGTCATCCTCGACGAAACCAGCGGCGCTGGTCACAACAACATCATGAGAGAAGAGCGGCGTGCCGTCGTAGACCTTGGAAGCGCTCGCAGACTCAACGGTCACTTCACGCGGAAGAATCTTGTAGCTACGCGAGAAATCACCCTTGTAGTTGCCAATACCCGAAACCGTCACGGAAACACCAGCATCGGTCACGTTCCTGGCATCGCCATCGAAGGCGAGCGTGTAGTCGCGATCCTTAACGAGCAGGTTGCCCTTCGCGTCGGTAACCATGGGCTCTTGGAACTGGTCTTTGCCTTTGTACAGAAGGTCAGACAGCTCGCCAACTTTAATACCGGTATAGGATTCCGGATTGTCGGGGTCGACCGACTGAGGCTCAATACTCAGCTTGCCCTCGGTCTTGGTGATGTCATAGTTGCCCTCGCCAAAGCCTTCGGCCCAATCCCAAACGATTTCATTGTCGACTTCGCCATCGGCCACATTCGTTACAGTGCCAATCGCCTTAAGGCCAGACACTTCGCCTTCGACGAAGCCGTCGCCACCCACGGTGACCTCAGGCTTAGTGAGCGGCGTGCCATCGTAGACCTTGGAAGCGCTCGCGGACTCGAGAGTCACCTGGCGCTTCATGATTCCATAGGTCACCTCGGCCTCACCAGCATAGTTGCCCTTGCCCTCGACGGTCACGGTCACGGTGCCGACATTGGTCGTGTCTTCACTGTACGAGAGCGTGTAGTCAGTGCCCTCCGTAAGCAGCGTGTTGCCGTCTTTTACCTCGGGCTTCTGCTTCTGGGACTTCCCGTTGTACGTGACATGAGGAAGCTTGCCAACGCTCATGCCCTTACCAGCTTCAGGATCAACGCTCTTCGGAGTGATGGTGAGCTGGCCATCGACGACCACGAACGTCACCTTGGAGAAGTTGCCGTTCTTGTTCTTGAAGTCCTCGGACTTAAGCTCCATGTCATAGGTACCGGCGTTGGTCGCACTCACAGAGTCGTTGCCCGTGAACTCGAAGTCGGTATTCTTATACAGCTCGTTGGAAGCGCTGAAGTCGTAGCCGCTCACCGTCTTCTTGGTCCCATCGTATTCGAAGGCTCCGGAGTGCTCGGTGATGGTAACGACGACCTCCGTATTGTCCTGGGTTACGATCAACTTGCCGAACTCGTACGTAACCAGGTAGTCGCTTTTGCTCGTACCCTCATTGAACGTGTACGTGAACTCGTTGTCGCTCTCGCCGACATTCGCTTGAGAGCCAGTGACGTTGCAAGTCACGCCCTCGCCATCGAGGAAGCCAACGCCCACGCCAAGCGGAGTGGAGGTGACGGTGTCATTGGTAAGAGGCTTGCCGTCATACACCTTGTTCGCGCTGGCAGAAGTCAACGTGACAGGACGCTTTTTAATCGCGATATTTTCAGAGCTCGTAGCGTATTGACCAGCAGTGTAGTTGGAGCCCGTGGCGCGCAGCAACACCTTCTGGGAGCCGAAATGCGTCAGGCTAATCTCGGCCGGGTCAAAAGTCCACGTTTCGCCATCGATGCTGTATTCAACATTGAGCTCATTGCCGTGTTTATCGGTCGCATGAGCGGCGAAGGCCGAAAGCGGATTGCCGTCATACACCTTCTGCACGTCTTGCGTAGTCCAAGTGACGGCGTTTGCGTCAATCTGGCCGCCCTCAATCTTGAGCCAGCCATCTTCAACCACAAACGTCACGTTCGTGAAGTTCGCGCTCGTATTGGAGAACTGGTCGGCTTCGAGGCCCATCTTGTAGGTACCGACGTTCGTGCCCTTGGCAACAGCAGCGCCAGTGAAATCGAAGTCATTGGCGGTATACAGGCCATTGGAGCATGCAACGGTATAGCCCGTCACGGACTGCTCGGTTCCATCGTATTTCAGGGTCGCGGCGTTGCCTGTAATGGTAACGGTCACTTCATCGCTAACCGGAGTTACCTCGAGGTTGCCCGTTCCCTTCGTTATGTCGTAATTATTGGCGTTCGTTCCGTCGGCGAGAACGTAGCCATCGATGCCACTCTTGCTCTTACCCACGTTCAACTGGGAGCCAGTAAAGGTAGCGCTCTTGACGCCCTGATCCTTCACGAATCCCTCGGTTACAAATTCGCTCGCCTTAAGATCGGTGCCGTCGTAGGCCTTGGTCGCGTCTTTGGGCGCAATAGTAGCCTTGGCTTTATTGATTACCAGCGAACCATTCTCGACGCTTGCAACGATATATTTCTCGGTTTTGTCAACGGTGCCAACGGTGCCTTCCGCAAATTGAGCAGGGTACGTGCCCGCATCGGTGCCGTTTGCGCCGACGGTAATGCCGGAGAAATCAGCATCTTCGGGCGCACCGGTAAAGCCGGAAGCACTCTGCTCGGAACCGTTGTAGGTCTTTGCATCGGAATTGGCGACAAGATCAACGTTCTGGTAGTAGTACACGTTGATGTAACTCTTGCCATCGCGATTAACGGTAATGGTCGTGGCTTGGTTGGGCACGGCGGTATACCCGTCAATACCCTTCGCAAGATCAGACGCCTTTACCTGGGTATCCCAAGGAGCGCTCTTTGTTTCAGAGTCGGCAACCTTTTGTTCGGTACCATTCAGGTAGTAGTTCACCGTGTACTCAACGGAATCCTTCTCGTACCAGAACGTGATATCGTTATCGCTGCTTCCGAGGGTTTTCTCAATATGGCTGGAGCATCCATCTGCAAGGTGATAGCCGTCAATGGTCTTGGCATCTGCAGAAACCTTCTCACCTCGCTCGCCATATCGAGTATCTGGGTCGGCGAGCTGTTTTTCGGTGCCTTTTTCAAGATATTTAACCTGATAGGAAAGAAGCTCTTGCCAGTTTGCCGTAATGGTTACGTTGCCTGCGGGCATAGCAAAGGTCTCGCCACTCTTAAGCGCGGTAGTATCGGGCAGGCCCTCGATGGTCCAGCCAGTAAATTTGTATCCCTCGCGAGTGGGCGCGCTCTTCACCGTTTGCGTCGAGCCCTCCTGAGCAATATACGTGGTTGCATCGGAATTGCCCCACGAACCGCCGGCAAGGTTATAGGTAACCTGGAAACCGCCCACGTACTTGGCATAGAAGTTCGTAGAGCTGTTAACCGTATACGGGAACGTTGCAGGCTGCGTGAAACTCTGGTCTAAATACCAGCCAGAGAATGTGTAAGTTACACCATCGACCGTCTTGGTTTCAGGGAACTGCTCGTTCATCACATCGGAAGGCTGGGTGGCGTTACCGGAAATATAGTTCCTGGCTCCCTTTTGCTCAAACTGCGTGCTGCCCGCATCGCGCAGGTAATACTTCACCAGTGCAACATTCTTACATTTGATGGAGACATTGCAGTCAAGATGCATATCGGGGTTGGTCCCGTTGTTCTTTGAGATCTTTGCGGGAACAAGAGCGATTTCTTCTACATCATCCTTAGTAAAGGTAACGCCCGGAAGCTGGGCCTGGATGGTCGTCTTATAGTTATCGAAGATTTCATTCCAAGCGTCAGAGTCCCTCGGCACAACGTTGGTGCCATTGGGCCACGAAACAACGCGCTGATCCACGTTATCGAAGCAATTCTTGCCACCCGCCCACGTAGCATCGGTGGTATTCACCGTTGCGGTGCCAAGCGATGTTTTTCCCCAGTGACCCGAGTCGTTCGAGTTGGCGTCTTTGGTGGGGTCGAGCAGGTAGTAAACGAGCGCTTGATCAGTCGCATCTTTCGTTGCGGTAACCGTCACATCTTTAGACGCAGAAACTTCCGAACCGCCGACAGCGCTTATGAACGAAACCGTGACCGTTGCCGTTCCTTGGCGAACGCCCGTAACGTTACCGCTGTTGTCAACCGTCAGGATGTCTTCATTAGACGAGGACCATTCATACATTCCTGTAGCTTCCGCGGGATCGACCGTTGCCGTCAGCTGAATATCTGAGAACTGCGTAACGGTATCGCTGCCAGAAATAGAGATAGACCGAGCGGGCGTGGCAGGCTGAACCACGACGGTAAACGTCTCAATTATCAAAGAATGGTCACCGAAACCAAGGAAATGCGAAGCTTCGCAATATGCATGTTCAATTTCAAACGTTCCGGCCTCAGAGAATACCGCCGTCGCGCTGCCTCCGTTGCCTTTAACGGTACCGGCGCTGGTCGACTCGCCGTTTTTCTTAACAGTCCATTCTCCCGCATAGCTACAATTCTTATTGGAAGTGCCTTTCAGGGTCACCTTATCGCCAACCTTGGCGCTGGTAGTTTCCCCGGCATTGCCGCTCACATCGCTCGCAGCAGCAGCGCCACCGCCAAACACTCCACCAAGCACGGTGCCAACGTTTCCAAGAGAAGAGCTGGCTTCAACGGTCAACGTTGCGCCCTTGGCAATATCGCCCGATGCAACAACGTAAACGCCATCGGCGTCAGGGATAAGGGGGGGGGTGGATTCCTGACCAGCAACGTTTACAAGCACGCGATTCAGCTTACAGACAGAATCGGGCACAACCGTGAATTTGAAATCTTTATCGGCGGAAACCGTGACCTTCGTGGCGGGCAAGCTCACGAGTTCATTGGTGCCGTCGGCCTTCTTGATCGAAGCGTTTTTCAGCACAAGCGAAATATCGTATTCAGTTTTCGCCTGGGCAGCAGCCGCCTGCGAAGAGCCTTGGTTGTCTACCGCGGAATCCTCTTTCACGGCATCTTCCACAGCAGAAGCCTCTTCCTCGTCGGAAGCGCTCGGCGCCGATGCCGTCGCCGACTCATCAGCCGCCGGCTCGGCAACAGCCTGCTTGTCGGAAGCCGCAACCGGAGCGGCCTCGTCGGCAGTCGCCAAAGCCATTGCGGCAGAATCGTCTGCCGTCTCTTCCAGGGCTTGAGTCTCTTCAGGTTGCGCGACTTCAGCTTGCACCTGATCGGCCTGCGCCGATTCATCGCTCGCGAAAGTCTCCGACGGGTTCACCGCCGGCCAACCGAAGCCCAGCAGCACTACCGAGAGCACTACCGAAAGGGCTTTGTGTCCGAAAGAGTAGCGGTCTGCCACACTTTCTCTTCTTGTTTTTTCCCTCATTCTTTCAGTCATTTCCGTCCCCCATCAACCGCATTAACCTTCAATCGGTTGCCTTCATGGCTTGAGCAGCTCCTTTGCGATATCTCAGTAAGATTAGTTCCTAAAAGAAAGTGAACCAGGGGTAGCAAAGATAGTTCCTCAACGTGTTATTTTAACACTTGAACGCAGTTTCTCTTGATTTTTAAGGTAAAAGGTGAGTCATAAGGCCACTCCGCGCCCTGTGACGCCCGTTTAACGGCCGCCACACCCAAGGAAAACCCCATGTTTTACAGCTTTGGGAAGAACCGCTCAGAAGTTGCGCAACAAATTGATTTTTTTACGCTATGTCACCCCCCCGCGTAAAACGCAAAGCGCTATATTTCTCCATAGGGCGCTTGCATGGCGAAAGGTCAGGATGGCCGCGGCGCGATAACAAGCGAAGATGTGGGTTGATTACATGCGGCACTACTGATCAGGGTCTGTATTCTTGGTCCATTTGCCAAACAGCGTCATGGAGGTTGCAAGCTCGGCATCATCGTCCCATTTGGCAGTGCAGTCTTCATCGGTATACCAACTATTGAACGTCCAACCATCGACAAGCTGCTGCTCCTTGGCGGCGTTCCGGTAGCGCGTGCCCTTGGTACCAGAAATCTGAACATTTGCGCTCTTGAGCTCGCCCTTGCCAGTGAAGATGATGTCTGTGAGAGCGTTGTTTGTTGTTGGCCGTAACCGTGGAGTTGCCGACCGTGACGATAAACGTGCCCGTAAAGCCAGAACGGCAGTGGTCAGAGGTGTAGGTAGAGCCGCCTTCGATGTTCATGTTGTAACCGCCGTCACCGCCATCCCACTCAAGAGCGTCCTGCTTGTAGTTCTTAATGGTGAGATTAGAGCCATTCTACAAGTTGGGCTTATTGTTGTTGCAGAAATAGATGGCATGAACGTTGCCAGCGCCGGCGCCATCCATGGTAAGCGTAGCGTCATCGAGCGTGAGCGAGGCATCCTTGCTTGCGCACACAGACATCCAATTCCACTCGGCGGTATACGAGATGGAACCAATGCCGGCCATGCTTGCATTGACATCCTTAAGCACGAGCGCATGTCCCTAAAGGGCGATACCTTTGTCGGTAAGCTTCAAGACATGGTCGTTGTCATCGATAGTGAGGTCATTATTAAGGTTAAGACCAGCGGTTTCGGCATCGACAAGGAGCTTAATGGGCGCACCGTAAAGGATAGGAAGGAGACGCGCGGCGAAGACTCGCGAAATATCTGCGAAACAAAAAAGCCGCTCGTTTGAGCGGCTTAAACATTTAAGTGGTGCGCCGTGAGGGATTCGAACCCCCGACGTACTGATTCGTAGTCAGTCCCTCTATCCAGCTGAGGTAACGGCGCATTGCTTTGTCAGCTCGTCTATAATAACAAGCCTTCCTAAGATTTGCAAAGACTTTTTTAAAAATTTTTCCAACTCGATTATGGCCTCGTATTTTGTATTAATTCTCACGAGATGCGTGAGCTATTGGCCTAAAGCAGGAGCAAATTCTTCTCTTGCCGAACACGCGTTATACTTCGGTCATGCAAAACGATGCGATACATATCAAGAAGGAACTCCGCCACGAGGCGCTTACCCGGCGTGACGCCATGTTAGCTTCCGCCCGGGAACAAGCCTCACATGCCATTTGCCGGAAGCTCAAGGATCAACTCGCATACCTGAGCGCAGGTTCGACGGTTGCTGTATATGCCCCAATGAAAAGCGAGGTCAACGTTGGGGATTTCATTGCCTGGTGCTATACGCAAAAGTTAACCGTGGTTTTCCCTTGCATGAATACAAAAGGTTCTACCCCTCGCATGTATATGCGCCTGGCTGAATACCGGGCTTGGCGAGATGGGAACGTCCCTTTTATCGATAACCCTCTTAAACGCTTTGCGGAAGACGATCAGTCAGTTTCCGATTTCCCTGTTTGTGCACCTGAATCCATTGATGCGGTAATCGTACCCATGGTCGCTTTCGATAGCGACTTTCAGCGCTTGGGGTACGGCGGTGGCAATTACGATGAATACCTCGGGCTCGTTTCACGTGAAAAAAACCCTGGAGCCAATGTCGAAATCATCGGTGTGGCATTCGAAACGCAGCGGGTTAATCAGGTTCCAACCGAGCCGCATGATTTGCCTTTGCCGTGCATTATTTCAGCATAGGCACGCTTCTTTTACTATCTTAATCAAGTTTCATGCAGACATCGCCAAGCGGCAAGGCGTCAGCTTCCCAATGTTTTTGCTGGCACGTTCCGCTAACTTCTGGCGCAAATCAACTTTCTAAATAACCCCATGCCAGAGGGCTTTTCTCTATTCATGCACCCTTAGTGGGATGGGGCCGTGGAGATACGGCAGCGTACGACGCATGCGGCCTGGAGGGGACGACCGCATGCGTTGTACGCGCTCGAATGGGAGGGTCGTGGAGATAGGGGGGGTTGACGGCAACGTCGACGCATGCGGCCTGGGAGGGGGGGGCGACCGCATGCGTCGTACGCGCTCGGGAGGGGGGTCGTGATACGATTTGGTTGAATGGACTATTCCGCGGTTTCGCCGTTTACAATGTGCTCGCCGGCAAGGTAACCATAGGTTAGTGCGGCTGCGTGGCTGGCGCCCGACAGGCTGAACGGATAATCGTCGACGAACCTGCCACCTTGAACGTTTCCAACCGCATACAGCCCCTGGATGGGATTCAGGTCGTCGTCAAGAACTCGTGCGTTTGTATCGGTGACAAGACCGCCCATGGTGACAAGAAGACGCATGCAGCTTACGTCTTCGACGGACGTATGCTTGAGCGTATCGTAAGTTACCGCCTTAAACGGGGGCTCGATAATCGGATGCATTTTCTCGGCGGCTTTTCCGAAGTCGTCGTCATGTCCCTTTTCGCAAAGTTCATTGTATCTTTCGATGCTGGCCACAAAGGTGCTTGCGGCGTCATTATCGAATCCAAGCTTGGCGGCGAGTTCTTCGAGGGTGTCCGCCTCTGCAGAGTACGTCTCACCGTCAGAGCCTCTCATCATGGGAAGCATCTCGTCAATCGGATAGTAGTCGTTCGCCTTGGCGTCGATAATTTGGAAGACTTTACTTCCAGGCTGATTCAGTATTACCTTCGCGATGTTTGTCATGCTGAGGTCTTCATTGCAGAAGCGTTCTCCGCGCTCGTTCAGCTCGATAAAGTTTTCGACGCCGAATTGGAAGATATGCGCCATGATTGCATGGGGGGCGATATCAAGGTGTCCGCCGACGCTGATTCCGAGCTTCTGGCCGTCGCCAGTGCTTGCGTGGTTTCCTTTGCAGTCCATTCCTTCGTGAGAGAAAAGGTAGTTATCCTTGTGGGCATACACCCAGGGAGCATACTTTTGAAGCATCTCGTCGTTATAGCTGTAGTCACCCGAAGCAAGAATCACACCCTTGGAGGCAGCATAACGCGTGTAGGTGCCATCCTGCAGGTTTTTGCATACTACCGCAGACACCTTGCCGTCTTTCGTTTCCAGCTTCACTGCGGGAGAGTCGAAGACAGTTTCGGCGTTACCGGTTTCTAGGGCCTTTTCGATATTCGCCTCGAGAATCGGTCGATGGGTTTCGTCTCCGCCGCCTACGCAGCAGCATGCTGCGAACAGATGCTCATGATCGATGCCGGGTCTATATGTCGATCCCCCAACGCTTTCCGCATACAGATAAATCTGATCGGGGTTTTCGGGAAAGGCATCTTCCGGTCCTAGGAGCAGAAGGTCCTTATAGGCTCCCGTATACCACTCAAACGCTTCCCCACAATGCTTGAGCCAGGTGTTGATTACCCTGTAGTCTGCGCGATGCGCCATCTGAGTCATGAGCTCATTGCCGATTTCCGTTGGGTCGGTATCGGGAATTCCCAGTTTCCGAGCGGTATCACAATTGAAAGCGGCGAACATGCTCGAGCGACAATTCGCGATGCTCGTTTTTTCAACGGCGATGACGTGGGCTCCTGCTTCGGCTGCAGACCTCATCGCCGCGACGCCAGCCACTCCCAAGCCGACCACTACAACGTCCGCTTCTTTTGTCTCTTTAATCTCGCTTTCGGCGATTTCAAGGGCCGTCTGCGCCTGTTCGGCATCGGCGTCAGTTTTAGACGGCTTGGCCGGGGAGCACCCTGCGATTCCCGATCCTGCAATAACAGCGCTTGCAGCCGCCAAGCCTAAAAATCCACGGCGCGTGACTCCAGCTTTGGCAACTTGACAGCTTGTCTTCATGATTCCTCCTTGGTTTTGGCATCGGTGTCGATTCCGTTGAGGGGAAGCATGACCCATGGCGTTTGGGAGCGATAGATGCGAAGTGCACCTAATTGCGGGAAAAAGAAGTTACATACAAAATATATGCATTACATGAGCTGGGGTTTCAGGGCAGCCTATAGGATATAGGACATGCTGGAACCTGCCGTGTCCCAGCTAGCGATTCCGAAGAAAGTGGATGGGAAGAGATCTTATCTTGTTTGCACCTGTGGGTTATTCGGACGTTTCTTCGACAAGGGAGATGAGCTCTTGTCGGGAATGAACCCCACATTTCGAATACACTTTTTGGAGATAGGAACGTATGGTGTTTTCGCTCAACACGAGCTTTTCCGCAATGAAGGGGCAGCTTCGTCCGACCACGGCCAGATAGAAGACGTCAGCTTCTCTGGGAGTGAGCTTGGACCGTTGGGCGACAAGCTCGGCCTTTTTCTTGAAGGCTCCCGATGCGGGGCTTTCGTTCGCTCCGATGGGACGAAAAGGATTGATGAGTGTGTCGATTCCCCTATCTCCCATAAGCCAAATTGCTGCGCAGATAAAAATGAAGCTTAAGGCAATTACAAAGTGGGAGCTGGTTATATCGACGCCCAATCCGACAAGCACGAGCAGAATCAAGGAGCTGAACGAGAGCATTGCGTACGTGGTCCCTACCGCTTTTAGCGTGTGGTACGTGCGAGACTTAACAACGAGCGCCAAGGCGTAGCTTGCAATGCTCGAGAGCACGGAGAAGGCGATTTGGGAGAGGAAATACGATGACAGAGGCGTTGCTCCCGGCATTAAAAGAAGAAGCAAAGCCCCGGCGGTAAGCGATGAAATAATCTTAAGCGCAGTTGAAAGGCGTACGTCGGGTGCGTTGACGATGATTGCGACGACGATGACAAGCGCAATGGCCGACGGAGCTACGGAATAGAGGGAACAAGATGGGTCCTCTATAAGGGCTATGCTTTGCGTGGTTCCCGCGACAAGCCCCACAAGACACAGTCCTGTGATGGTTCGCGCGACGGTGCTCGTATCGATGGTGGAGGCGTTTTCCGAGTGCTTAGGCGGCGTGGATATTACGGAGTCGTCGGCGTATTTCAAACAAAGAAATCCGAGCGCAAGCGAGAGGATACCGAAGTACTCGTAAAAGGAAAGGTAATCCGTTATGAGCGTTACCAGGATTGTGGCAAGTGTATTCCCCGCAATAATCACCATAAGCTCGAACGCGGTAACGGAGGCGAGCAATTCAATCCAGTAGAAGGTCATGAAGGCGCATCCAAATGAGAATGCGATATACAGGCACATTGACAATTCCGGCATTCCGGTAGTCCACATAGCCGAAAGCCCAACCATTGCGACGCCGGCAGAAAGGTAGAGCGAAAGGGGATGTCTCCTCAGTGACTGCCACTTCGCGCTCAGGGCGATAAGGATGAGGGAGGCTATTGCGGTGGCAACAACAAAGAGCGTGGGGTGAAAAAAAACAGAAGGAAATTGAACGCTGGGTGTTTTGGACAATGCTGCAATCACGGATTGCGCAGAAATGTCGATGCACGACGCGGACAGCACGAGCGCAAGAATACGGCAAACAACTTTTTTCGATAATCTGCCTATGTTCGAAAAAGACGGGATCTGCATGTTCGGCTTCTTTTATCGACAATGAGGGTACGGAGTAAGTTTATCAGTTCCATTGGGGACTGGTGGGGGTGCAGGAATCGATTATTGATGCCGAATCGTCAATTCCTATCTCAAATGCCTGTATTTGTGGCCGCCACGAGGGGGCTCGCGAACCGCTACGTCGGCAGGCTTGTCCCAGGGCTCATGGATGGCGGGGAAAGCATGGACTTAAGGAGGATTCCCGGTGACAAAGCTGCACGATACGCTATACTGTCATTCGCAAAAATGCGGGCGTGGTTCAATGGTAGAACTTGAGCTTCCCAAGCTTACAACGCGGGTTCGATTCCCGTCGCCCGCTCCATGGAATCCGAAGCCAGGGACATGTTCCTTGGCTTTTTTATTTATGAAAACGTAGCGGAGCTCGAGTCCGTTAAATGCTCGCAAGTCGATTAACGAAACAACCGAAACGGGCAGGCACCCGAGAAGCCATATTAAAAAAAGCCCCTTACGGGGCTTTGATGATGCTTTATTTTGCAGCTCCAATGCGGCAGATGGTGGTTCCGCAATCGGGGCACTTACCCTTGGTGATGGGCTTGCCGTTCTTGGTAACGCCCTCAACGGGATCCTGCATTTCCTTCTTAGCCTTGCATTTCACGCAGTAAGCCTCGATAGCCATAAGTAACCTCCAATGGTTCATTTGGCAAGCACCCGAGGGGCGCTCCTTAACACAACGGCCTTCCACGAGGCCGTTTGAGTACCGACATATAATACCGTATTTTCTAACCTCTCACCTCGCGATTTGTCTCCGAAGAGAACAGGAGTCGCCTGGGGTACAAAAAAGCCGCCGAATGGCGGCTTTTTCACAGGCTAGATATTCTTCAGCAGTTCCACAACGAAATCGGCAGCCGCATCGACACTCTGGGAATCAATGTTTTCCACCATATCGTTCGCTTGAGCGTAGCGAGCCGGTGCATAGCCATCCATGCCAACGAGCGATACGGCCTGCATGCGATGCTTCGCGGCATAGCTTGCCGGACTTTCTTTCCAATCGATGGAAGCGCTTGCCAGCTGCACGCCCGACGCCTGAGACGCCTTCTTGATGAAGCGCTTCATGCGAGGCGAGCATTTAGCCTGCGAGAGGTCGCCTTCACGCTCGAGGTAGGAAAGCGTGCCGCCGCCCAACGCCTCGAGGTTCACGATAACGGCGCCGCGCATTTCGGGCGCATGCTCGGCGAGGAACGCCTTGATGCCGCCGTTGTTGGCAAGCTCGGAACCAAGAGCAACGAACCACACCTCAGTGTTAATATCGCCGGCCGCGAAGGAATAGATTTGTTGAATCTCTTCAGCGGTTTCGATTTTATCGCCCTCAGATGCCGCATGGCGCAACGCAGCTTCATACGCTGAAGCGAACGAATCGGACGAAACCGAAGCGCCCTGCGACAAAGGCTGAACATCGGATGCTACCGCAGACGCAGGGGCCGGAGCCGCCGCATCGTCGGAAGCGGCCCCATTCGCCTCACCCAAAACGCGCGCTCGCATATTCGAAAATGCGCCGCCATTCCAATCGTCGTCTTCGTCACGGAAGCTCTCCCAGCCACCGCGGGCCTTTCCAACTTCACGTGCGTCGAAATCGTCGCCCACGCCGAGCCATTCGGAAGCGCTTTCCTCTTCTTTCTTCTTCTTGCGACGGAATTTCCCGAAGAACTTTCCGACACGCGACTGGGGCATTTCAACATAGCCGGGACCAGCAAATGCGCCGGTCTCGGTGAAATCGCTCTGGAAGGCAGAGTCATCGGCGTCATCGATATACATATCTTCAGGTTCAACGCCGTCGAGAAGCTCATCACCCACAGGCTCAGCGCCAATAGAGCTGATAGCCGAGAAAGAACCCGTGAGGCTCACATTGGAGCGTTGCTCGGCGGAAGGCACCTCATAGGCGCCAGCGCCAACAGCAGGCGCGGCAGGCATAGAAGGCATTGCAACGGTTGCGCCCGGTGCCGGGGCTTCTATTTGAGGGACCGATGTCGAAAGCAAGCTCTTGGCTGCTTCGGTGCCGCGATTCTCGGCGGCGCTGGCAAGCGGGGCGCGCTGACGCAGTTCGTCGAACGTAATAGGCTTCGGCTCAGGCGCCACCATAGCGGGCAGCTCGATGCGTGGCAAATCAACCACAGGAATGTTCGCTGAAATAACCTTCGCGGCAGGCTGGGCCGGAGCTACGCCTTCGACACCCTCAGAAATGCGAGCACTTCCAGCGATTGCCGCTTCGTATGCAGCAACGCCTGATTGCTGGGCTGCCACTTTTTCATCCACGGCGATATCCACGGCTTCAGCAGCCGTCGCTTCGACAATCACGCGAGGCGTTGTCGCACGCTCGGCCTGCACGGCAGAACGATCGGCGGGCGGCTGGTAGTACATCATTTGGGGAAGGCGCGTCGTAGCGGCGGCGGGGCTCACGGGAGCCTTGTCGGCAGCGGGCTGCTGCGCTTCAGAAAGGGGTTCCTCGGAAGCGGAGACGGGCGCGACTTCGATTTCGGATTGAATGGGCTGATTCTCCCGAGCAGGTTCCTGCGCGGGATTGGCCACCTCAATTGCGGGTTCGACGGCAACAGGCTCAGCAACCTTCACGGCATATATATCTGCGGAAGGCTTGGGGGCTTCGATTTCCTGAGATTCATCCGCAACGGACGCGGCCAAAGGCTCCGCAACACGTGCGGCCTGAGCGGCGGGAGCAGCCGATTCAGAAACAACCGGCTCAGAAGCCGCAATGACTGCGGGGGCGGCAGCTTCATCCTGAACCTTTGCGGACTCGGCGGCGGCGCTTGCCTGAGCAGCACCCGTCGGATAATCGGCGAAACGGGAGCGATACGTATCGTCTGCGGCGGCCTGTTCGTTCGATTCGGCCATTTTCTCGCGAGCCTTTTCGGTCGCCTTCTTATACCAATCGGGCACCGAAGCCGGGCGGCTCGCAGCCGCAGCCGCAGCAGCGCTCGCTGCCTGCGCCTCGGCAATACGCGCAGCCTCGGCGGCTGCGGCCTCAGCTTCGTGGCGGGCGCGCACGCGCTCTTCATACGCGGCGCGCGCGTCGGCAGCTGCTTCTTCCTGAGCATGTTTCTCGTTCAATTCGGCAGCCTTCGCGGCAACCTCGGCGAGCGGGCCTTCGGGGGCGCCGGTCAACGCGGCCATCGTTTCCTTGCGCTGTTGTGCGGTATCGGCAACAATGGGGCCGTCTTTCAGCTGTACCAGGTTGTCGGAAATGCTGGAAGGCTCACGCTTTTCAGAAACAAAAGAGACATCTTCGCCGACAGCGATAGGCGCATCGGCGGAAACTTCGCCATTGCCAAGACGGCGGGCAACTTCAAGCATGACGGCAACGCCGGAAGCGTTATCGTTCGCAGCTTCGGTAAAGGGACCGAATTTCTCAAGCAGGGCAAACACAAGCAGGACGGCGCTCGGAATAAGGCACACGCCCGCAAGCACGGCGAGCACCAAAGAAGCAGCGCCTTCGGAAAGCACCACCCCGCGCAGAAGCATGAACACTGCCGCAGCAACCATTCCGCCAAGCGCACCATAACGCAGGGGGCGCAGTGCACGAACGAAAACGCCAGCAGTTTCGCGGCGCACCTTGCCGCTATCGTAATTGGCAACCACAATAACCTTGCGGCGACGCGAACCTGCAGCATCGCTCGATTGAGTGGGCTCGTACTTCGCAACGATGTTCTGGCTCACGCCCTTCGTGAACACCTGCGAAAGAAGGGGGTGGTCAAGCGCTTCGCAAATGGCGATACCGGCAGCAGCCAGGGCCAGCACAGTAGCCGGAATGGCAATAACGGGCAGAATAATGCCGAGCAGCACCGCGACGATTGCCACGCCGTAGCAAATGATCGGCGTCATAAGCGCGTTGGAATTACAGGTGAAGTCTTCGATTTGCGCAGATAGATGGGCATCTTTTTGCAGACGCTCGGTAATATAGAGCGCCGCTTGCTGTTCCTCTTCGGTTCCCGCGGGACGCGGCCCAATTTCCTGGGAGAGGTAGGCTATATGATCCATTGGTGTGCTCATGTTGCACCTTTCACAGACTTTATTCGTCATGATGTGGGCATATACGTTTGAAAGTATACTCCATCAGCCGCCAATGCCGAGATAATCACGAAGAAACGCATCGCACGCGGCCGCTTGGGAGCGTATTTCCATATATTGCTGACGCGAATCACTGAGCGATTCGTCGAGCGCCGCCACAATGGGCGCTTCTGTGGTTTTGGGAAGCTTGGCTGCGAGCGCGGCGGCGGCGGCATCACATTCGTTGTACTTTTCGTTGTTCGAATCGGCGGCCGCCTTGTCTTGCACGTAAATCGCTTCGTCAGACGCGATGGCATACGCAATCGACTGCTGCCGCGCCGCAATGTAGTCGTCGAACGGGCCATAATCAGCGGGATACAAGGCTTGCGCTTGTTCGAATTGCGACGACGCTTGCGTCAAAAGCTCGCGGGCGTGTTCGCATTTCTTTTGGGAAGCCCGCGTATTTTCCTCATTGGTATCGGTTACCAATTCGGCGGCCTCCCGAAGAAGGGCGTCGGCGCCGAGCACGTTTTCCCAGCACGAAGCCATAAGGCTTGAGGCTTGCTTGGCTGCCTGTTCCTCGGTCAAAATTGCTTCGGCGAGTTCGAGCATGGTTTTCCGAGCTTCGGCCGAAGCCGCAAGCTGATCGGCGGCCTTCTCGTCGTCGCCCGAAACACCCTCTTTGGCCGATTTGGCAAACGATTTCGCGGCGGAAAGCTTCACATCGACATCGGGAATTTTGCCTAGCACATCGGGAATCTTCGATTCATCGAGGTCGTTGAAAGAAGCCACCACCAATTCATCGGCGGCAAGCACGACCTCATCGGCCGAGGTGAGTTCGCTGAAACCTTGGCTGAGCAGCGATTTGTGTTGTTGATTGTCTTCATACGCAGCCGTGAACACATGCACCGCGAACGCCGAAGCGCCCGCAAACGCCGCAAGCGCGAATGCGAGACCCACTGCACGCCAAGCGCGGCGCGCAGTTTTGCGGCGTTTGATTTCGGCTTCAGGGTTTGCGAGCGCACGATCTCGCGCCTGGGCGCTTCTGTTTCGACGGTCGGAAATCGACAGAGCGATGCCCGCGACGTCAGCGCCCGTAATGGGCTGCTTTTTCGAGGAAGCGCCCGACGCGCGTTTCGACTTCCCTGAAAAAACGTGGGGCATGGTGAATGAAGGGGAAGCGCCCGAACCGCCTAGCGACACATCTTCTTCGTCTTTTTGCGCGCTGAGGCCACCGAGCACCGAAAGCGACAGCTCGTTAGACGTTCCCTTGGTGTTTCTTTTCAAATGGAGGTTCGCCGCAATGGTGCGGTGCTCCCCAGTATGGGCTTTTTTCTTCATGCGGCTATTGTATCGCAGAGCCCGCAACGCCCCGACGCAGCGCCTCAATCGCTTCGGCGCGCGTGCATTTCACGATGTTTTTCGACGGAAGCGAACGCAGGAACACCCTTCCGTAGCCCTTCGTAACCAATCGCTTGTCAGCCAACACAAGTGTACCGGAATCGGTTTGAGAGCGAATAAGGCGACCTGCCGCCTGTTTCACTTCGATAACCGCCTGGGGCAGGGTGTAATGCGACCAGGCGCTCGAATCGCGCACCGCGCGCTCGCACGAAAGCGGGTCGGTCGGCTTGGCGAACGGCAGCTTCGAAATAACCACGCCTTTCAATGTAGCACCGGGGGCATCGAAGCCTTCCCAGAAGCTCTTCAGGGCGAACAGCGACAAGTGCTCGTCTTTTAGGAAGTCGTCTCGCAGGCCTTTCGTGGAAACGCCCCATTTTTGGCATACGAGCCGCAGCCCCGCTTCTTTCAGCGAGGGGTCGACCGCGCCGAAGCATTCTTCCATTTCGCGACGATTCGTGAACAGCGTGAGCATGCTTCCGTTTTGCGCAAGATGCGCCTGCGTAAGGAAATCTTCGAGCGTTTCCAAGTAGCCAGGCTGATTGGGCTCGGGAATATCGGTGAGCACAAGCACCTGCATATTCTTGTCGAAATCGTAGCTCGATCCCAGCATGCAGGTATTTGCCCGCGACTCCTCGGTCTCACCAAGGCCCATGGCGCCGAGGAAGTTCTTGAAATCGTCTCCCACGGCGATTGTCGCGCTCGCATACACCACGGAATGCGTTTTCTCGTAGAGGGTTTCGTCGAGCGTAGCGCCGATATTCACGATAAGAGCCTCAAGGCATTCGGCGACGCGTTCAGGCTTGCGCGAAAGCTTCGCGGCATACACGTAGTTCTCGTCGACTTTATTCAGAATAAGGTCGCACGCTTGCAGCATGCCCTTCGCATCGATGACTACCGTGGCAACATCTCGCTGCACATCGGCAACACCATCGACGCCTTCGAGGAATGCGACGAGTTCGCTCGCCGCGGCGACGAGTTTTTCGGCCGATTCTTGGAATTTCTTGCCATATTCGCGCAGGCCATCGAACTGCTGGCTCGCGCGCACCTCGTCATTGATCCACAGCTCAATGTTCTCGTAGTTGCGATTCTGACGATTCGTGTCACACGCCACCAGGTCTTTCATGTGGTGGGAGAACGCAATTGCATCGCCCGAGAACGCACGGCCGGCCTTGGCTGCCTTTTCGGTGAGGCCATAGAAAAGCGAACTCGCTTCGGGCATCGTTGCCTCGTTCATGGGCGCGCGACGCTCCAGACGCACGAAGGGGTTGCGCTTCGCATCGGTTGCGGCCAAATGATTCGCAAGGCGCACGATTTCGGCGGCATCGAGCTTCACGGCAAGCGCACGACGGGCTTCCGCCTCGGCGCCGTGGGCCTCATCGACGACCCAATAGCGCGTCGGAGGCAGCAAGAAACCCTCGGCGGCAAGGTCGCAGAAGAACAATGAGTGGTTCGTTACGAGCACGTTCGCCGATTCGGCGCGCTTGCGCAAGCCATGCACGAAGCACTGCGGGCCGAAGAAGGGACATTTGCGCTTCAGGCATTCGCGCGACGTGGTGGTGATGCTATAGCGGGGAAGCACGCGGTAATCGAGCTTCAGGCCGTCCATGTCGTCATATTCAGTTTGTTCAATATACGAAAGCAGAGCGGCAATTGAAGGCGCCTGACTCACATCTTTACCCGTCACATTCACCATGCGCGCGCCGTCGCTTACGATATGCGACACTTTTCGCATACAGGGATAGTGCGAGAATCCCTTTAGTGCCACGTATGACAAGTCGCCTACGCCGGCTTCGGCAAGCGTGTTTTTCAGCAGCGGCAGTTCCTTATAGACGATTTGGTCAAGCAGGGCATTGGTTTTCGTAGCCACACCAATGCGCGAGCCGCCACGAAGGGCGCCAAGCGCAGAGGGCAGCAGGTAAGCCATCGACTTACCGACGCCCGTACCCGCTTCAACCACCAAATTCGTACTCGTAGAGAACGCCTTGAGCACTTCTTTAGCCATAACGACCTGTTCATCGCGCGGCTCGAAGTCGTTATACAGGCTGCCTACCAGGCCATCGGGGGAAAATGCCGCTTCAATTTCCTCGGCAGCGGGGAATTCCATCGGCAAATCTTCCGATTGCGCGTTGGGAGCAGTATTTTCGGAAGCGGGTTTCGGCTGGTTAGCCTGCGAGAAGCGACCTCGGCGCATAGCTGAAAGCGAAAACGGGAAGGTTTCCGCCTTCTCGCCCGCCGCCGATGTCGCATGTTCGCGCTGCTGGGCCGCGATGAGTGAGAACACCGCGCCCGTCGACCATTCCTCAATGGGCGCAAGTTTGGAAATATACTCGACCAAATCGTTCGGCATATCGCTCACAGCAGCCAAAAGAATGCGGTATACCGCGCACAGGGCCTCGACGTCGGCGTCGGCACGGTGGGTTGAAATAGGCGCGTCAAACGCGTGAACCAAATCGATCAGGCGATGCGACTTCAAACGCGGAAGCGCGATGCGCGCCAAATCGAGGGAATCGATCCAAAGGTTTTCTTTCAAGCATGCGCCACCCGCGTTTTTCGTCACAAAATGACGGTCGAACGCAGCATTATGCGCAACGAGCGTGGCGTCGCCCACGAAACGCACGAGCTGCTCGCACGCCTCAACGGGCGTGGGCGCATCGGCGACATCGGTATCAAAGATATTCGTAAGATGAGAAATTTCATCGGGAATAGGCTTGCCGGGATTCACGAACGTCACAAACCATTCAGTGATTTCGCCGCGCTCAAGACGAGCGGCGGCAATTTGCGTGAGCTCGTCTTTCCGTTCGGAAACGCCCGTGGTTTCGGTATCGATAACCACGATATTGCGGTCGAGGTCACCGTAGTCGGCATGCAAAGCTTGCGTTTTTAACGAGGCGTAACGCGCCACCACATCGGTGGGCGTGCCATCGGTCACAAAGTCGTATACACTCGTGTGTTGATCGTCTATTTGCATTCGTTGCACTTCCGATTCGATTCATTCATCCATATATGTTTTGAAGCCTACCACGAAAGGACGCCGCATGACCTCTCATAAGCCCGGCGATATATATTTTGGCGAGTATGTTCGCTTTTCCACCTCGGATAAAAAAGCAGGAGCAGCGCTCGCGGGCCCCGATAATGCCGTGGGCGACATTGGCACCATCGAATTCGTGCTCGACGACTCCAAAAGGCAAGTCGCGTGGCTTAAAAACCCTTACGGGCAATTGGTTGGCTTTTTGAATAACCACGACTCATACAACGCGGCCGTCATGGCCGCAAAAGGCTGGGAGCTGCATTACGTGCTCAGCTTCACCGCCTACAGCGAAGAGCCTGAACCGGGCGAGTATTGGGGCCAGGTTGCCCTTATCGCCTTCGCGCCGCGTTACGCCGAGGAATTCAATGTTTTCTTGAAGGCGTTCGCAAAGGCAGCTGGCGACGGATCGCGCCCTGATCCCAAGCTCAGCAACGACAGCATCGTTTCCGTGCTTGCCAACCCTGCCGAATGGAAACCTTCCTCAAAAATCAAAATCCCGCGCGGCGGCGGACGCACTGCGATTTTGAAAGACCATCGCAGCGTGCACGACTCCATGCTCGACGCCGCTCGTTCCAAAAAGGTCGGCTGCTACATCGTAAGTTGGGCCTTTATTCTGGCGGTTGTCACTCTCGTGGTTTGGGCACTCCATAAATTCGGCCTTTTCTAAGCCGTTCTAAGACATTTTCGAAGCCTTGGTAGACTAACGAGCCCTGCGGAGGAAAAAACCCACCGCAGGGCTCGTTTCATTTGATTTAAGCGATTTTGTCTATTCCAAACCGAGCGCAACGATCTTTTCGCACAGCTCAGGGAAGCTCATTCCTGCAACTTTCGCCGCATCGGGAACAAGCGAGGTTCCCGTCATGCCGGGCAGGGTGTTCGTCTCAAGAAGCCAACATACGCCGTCGGCATCCATCATCACGTCGCTGCGGGAAATGCCGCGGCAACCCAAAACCGAATGAGCCGCAACCGCGAGCTCCTGCACAGCCTCGGTTGCCTCCGGGGAAAGCGGAGCGGGGCACAAATGTTTGCTGCCGCCTTGAGCGTACTTCGCATGGAAGTTATAGAACTCATCTTCAGTGGGTACGATTTGGATAACAGGCAGCGCGCGCGGATCGTCGTTGCCAATAACGCCCACGGTAAGTTCGGTGCCTTCGATAAACGCTTCGATCATGGCTTCCTCGTCGACGCTCAAAGCCAAGTCGATCGCGCCACGCAATTCATCATACTCATGGACGATTGTCATACCAAGAGAGCTGCCCTCGGTCGTGGGCTTCACCACACAAGGAATGCCAATCTCGGCGGAAATCTCTTTGAGGTCTTCGTCATCGAACTCGTCGCCCTTGCCAATAACGGCGGAAGCAGCAACGTTCAAACCAGCGGCGTCATACAGCTCTTTTGCCTTGCCCTTATTCACGGCCTGCGCACTTGCGAGAATGCCCGATCCTGTATAAGGAATGCCTACCGTTTCGAGGAACCCCTGAATCGTGCCGTCTTCGCCGCCTTTGCCATGCAGCGCCAAAAACGCGATGTCGTAATTGCCGTCGATGAGCTTCTTCAGATCCTCTTTCACCGAGGGATCGACAAGGTCAACAGCGAAGCCAGCTTCTTTTAATGCATCGGCGCATGCGACGCCGGAATTCAAAGACACCTCGCGCTCGCCGCTTGTGCCGCCATACACCACAGCGACGGAATAATCCTTCGGGTTGTCTGAATACGCCATTTCATTCCTCACTCTTATCGCAGCTTTTCGCGATGGGCTCGCGCCCTCTTAAATTGCCTTTGCCCAATATAACCCATGCACGTAAGCCATGCTTGCATTGGACGTATTTTCTGCCGACACAACATACGCCGAATTGCATTCGAAGATACCGATTCTTCGTATTAACGATGCGAATCTCAGCGTTTTTGAATCGCGTACGGATCCTAGCGTTTTTGATTTTTAAGCTGGCCGCACGCCGCCGCAATGTCGCCACCGCGCGAATCTCGCATGGTTGCTTCAACGCCCGCGCGTTCAAGCGTCCGAATGAACGCATCGACGCGATGTTTGGAGGCAGGCTGAAAAGGGGAGCCCGGAACATTATTGAGGGGCAGCAAATTCACGTGGGCGGAAATGCCCTCGCAGAAATCGACGAGCGCCTGCAGGTGGTCGTCATCGTCGTTGAAGCCTTTGATAAGAAGGTATTCGAGCGAAACTCGACGGCCACAATCGGCTTGGTATTCCTCAATTGCACGATGCAAAGCGGAAAGCGATTGATTTTTCACGCGAGGCATAAGAGCATCGCGGGTTTCCTGGATGGCGGAATGCAGGGAAACCGCCAGAATAAACTGCTCAGGTTCTGCGCCAAATGCTCGAATGCCATCAAGAATGCCACACGTCGAAACCGTGATGTGGCGCGCGCCAATATTGAGCCCGCCTTTGCCATTCAGGAAACGAAGGGCTGCAAGGGTATTGCCGTAATTCAAAAACGGTTCTCCTTGACCCATGATAACCACGTTGCTCACGCGGGCGGCCATATCGTTCTGAGCGATCAGTACTTGCTCGACAATTTCTCCGGGAAGCAAATTGCGCGTGAATCCCTCTTTACCTGTGGCGCAGAACGAGCATGCCATCGCGCAACCGACTTGCGACGAAACGCATACCGTAAGGCGATCGCCCGACGGCATGGCAACCATTTCCGCCGTACAGCCATCGGCATATCGAACGATATATTTCCTCGTGCCGTCACAAGAAACCTGCCGATCGTCGATTTCCGCACTATACAGCGGGGCAGCTTCGGCGAGCTTCGCGCGCATGTCCTTCGAAAGGTTCGTCATTTCATCATACGAGGTAGCTCCTTTTTGATAGAGCCATTGCTCGATTTGCTTCGCGCGGAATGCGGGCATACCGGCGCTTTCCATAAACTCGGCAAGACCTTCCCTTGAATACGCTTTGATGCCCTTTTCGATATCTACCATGTTGTATATCCCTCGTCGAAAGAAAAGGCCTTCGGAATATCGCGAAGGCCCTTGGTTGTATGTCGGCGCTATTCAGCAGAATGCTTCATAAGGTCGTAAAGACGATGCAGGTCTTCTTCGTCCTTGAATTCGATTTCGATCTTATTCTTTCCGTTCACGCTGCGAACCTGAACTTTCGTATCGAACGACTCGGAAAGATCCTTCGCAGCACGGCGGAAGAAGCGGGGCTTCGGCGGCTTTTTCACCGGATTGTTCTTTTGCTTCTCGCGTCCAGCAATCAGGCGAGCGAGCGATTCGGCCTCACGAACCGAAAGCTTTTCCTTGGCAAGCTTTTCGGTGAGCTTTGCGCGACCTTCATCGGAAGGAATGGCCAAAATCGCGCGGGCGTGACCGGCCGTGATTTTCTCCTCGTACAACATCTGTTGGGCGTCTTCGGGAAGGTCGAGCAAACGCAAAGCGTTCGCGATGGTCGAGCGGCCTTTTGAAACCGCGCTCGCAACTTCAGACTGCGTGCGGTTTCCGCGCTCCATCATGCGTTTGTAGCCATATGCCTCTTCGATAGGGTTCAAATCACTGCGTTGGAGGTTCTCGATAAGCGCAAGCTCGAGTACCTTCATATCGTCGGCCTCTTTGATGCGAACCGGAACCTTCTTCAGACCAGCAAGTTGGGAAGCCTGCCAACGACGCTCGCCGGCAATAATCTCATAGCCCTCAGCATCTTCGCGAACCAAGATAGGCTGCAACAGGCCATCTTTCTCAATTGAGAGAGCCAATTCGTCGAGCTCTTCCTTATTGAAATGCATACGCGGCTGGTTCGGATTCGGATGCACCAATTCGATAGGAACCTCATCCAAATGATGAGGTGCTGCTTCAGCGGAAGATTCAGGAGCTCCAGCAGTTTCAACTTGAGGCTGAGCCTGAGTTGCGGCGGAAGCCGTCGCTTGAGGCGCGGGAACTGTCGCTTGAGGCGCGGGCGCAGCTTCGCGCTGCATCAAACGCGCATCAAGAGCGCTCGGACGATTGACTTCCTCCATATAGCGGGCAGCGGGCGTCGCGGGACGTTCGGTGACGCTTTTAATGGTTACGCCATCGGGCTCTTCGATGAGCTCCGTCTTCGCTACCACATCTTTCACCGCAATGCGCGAACTCAGCGGCTCGGTTGCGGCGGTCGGCTTCGCATATTGCTTCGGAGTGGAATACTTCTCACCATCGAGCGTTTCGCGATCTTCGGGAGCGAGGTCTTCCTCACGAATCACTTCACGTTCGACAACGGGGGCAGGTGCGGCGGGTGTGGGTTCCGCGATCGAAGCCGCCTGCGTCTCAACGCGTTCCACGTGACGTTCGGGCGTTACACGAACAGGCTCGGCGGGCGCTTCATACCCGCCAAGAAGAGAATTCAAACCACGGCCGAGACCGGCCTTCTTATTTTTAGCCACGCTGGCTCACCTCTCTTGCAAGGGCGCAGTACGCCTCCGCGCCTTTACCAGTCGGGTCGTATTCATTAATCGGTTGGCCAAAACTCGGCGCTTCAGAGATTTTAACCGTACGAGGAATCACCGTATCGAAAACCGTGCGACCGAAGAAATTACGCACCTCGGCGGCAACCTGCTTCGAAAGCGTGGTACGTCCGTCGTACATCGTGAGCAGCACGCCGTAGATTTCCAAGCCGGGATTCAGAAGGCTCTTCACGCGCTTCATTGAATCGAGCAGCTTCGTCACGCCTTCCAACGCATAAAACTCGCATTGGATAGGAATGAGCAGCTTATCGGCAGCAACGAGCGCATTCACCGTAAGCAGGCCGAGCGAAGGCGGGCAATCGATGAAAATGTAATCATATTTGCCGCGCACATGGCCAATCGCTTCCTTCAGGCGTCCCTCGCGAGCCATTTCGGAAACGAGCTCGACTTCGGCACCTGCAAGATTGATAGTTGCGGGAGCAACATCGAGGCCTTCGCACACATCAGGAATGATGATATCGGTAAGCTGGGTGTCGCTGATGAGCACATCGTAGATACATTCATTCAAAAGGTTCTTTTCGATGCCCAAGCCACTCGAGGTATTGCCCTGCGGATCGAGGTCAATAAGCAGCACCTGTTTTCCCATAGCGCCCAATGCCGCACCAAGGTTAATGGTCGTCGTCGATTTACCGACGCCACCCTTCTGATTAAGAATCGCAATAACCTTCGTGGTGCCCACGACGTGCCTCACGGGTTTCTTTTCAGCATACGAACGGAGCGGAGTCGCGGTATATACCGCCTCAGAAGGAGCGGGTTCATTCGCGTATGCGTCAGCCTGAAGATCTTCCTGGGTGGAAGAAACAACGGATGTTTCACGTGAAACATTTGGATCGCGCTCGATAACCGGAGCGTTCTCGGGGTTGTAGCCGATCTGTTCGCTTTCGGCGGCGTTGCCTTCCTGATCTTTAGGCTTTCGACTCTGGTTCTTCAAACCATCAAACAGTCCCACGCGTCCTCCTTCATTGATACTGCGTGTATATGTGAGGCTTATAGCCAATGTAGAACGAAGACGAAGGATGTTTCACGTGAAACATCGAAACCGACGGTAAAAAACGCGAGGCTCAAGCCATTGCGAATCTCACAGGCGAGCCGTCAAGCGCATTTCCGTCGCTAAGTTGTTCCATTATATATTCAGTAGGGGAATTAGCCGCAGCAATCCACAGCCGTGCCAAAAATTCCTGGTTCGCCAATTTTTGGCACATCGACGCTTTTGACGCGGAAAGAACCGAACACGGATTGACGCTTCTTAGAGCACCCCAGAGACGCGGATATTCAACCGCACTGTAAGCGGTCTTGGGAAGAAGGGTCGGGCTTGTTATCGGCGTTTCTTTCTCTTCTGAGCGCTCTTCTGAGCGAAGTCGGCAGGCGTAAGGGGATTGCGCTGCGCCATGCCGACGCGGCGAGGAAGCGCGATACGCGGGTTTGCCGTTTTCTGGAACACGATAATACGGCGCGTGGAACCATCGCTTAGCTCATGGCTGTCATCGCATACGAGGTCGAAGCCAAGCGGTTTCATAATGCCGAAGGCGATTTCAAGTTCCTCTTCAGTCGGTTGCGCCTTGTAGCACACCAAACGACCGTCCTTACGCAAAAGGGGCGAGGCCAGCTCGAGCAGTGACCCGAGCGAGCTCAAGGCGCGAGCCGTAAGCACTGAAAACTCCCTCGGACGCTCAAGGGCGAGGTCTTCAATACGGCCGCCATATGTAGAAAGGCGATCGCCAACGCCGAGCTCTTCGGCAACAGGCTCCAGAGCGCGAACCTTCTTCTTAACCGAATCGACGAGCAGAGTTTCGCGGCCTGTAAGCACGCACAGGGGAATGCCGGGGAAACCGCCGCCGGTACCTAAGTCGCCATAGAGGCCAACCGGCGCATCGTTCACGTACGGCAAACCGAGCACGCTGTCTTCCAAATGCAGCACCATACCGTCTTCTTCGGAGAGAATGCGCGTGAGGTTCATGGTCTTGTTGATTTCCATAATGGCATGGAGGTCGTCGAACAAGATTTGCTCCTGCTGTTCGGTGATGTCGATGCCGTGGCGCGTGGCCAGAATATCGCGAAGCGTGCCCATGAAAACCTCTCTCGTTGCGCGGTGCGCGTGTTCATTGCCTGCAATTGTACCGTGTTGGCCAAAGCACGCCATAAAGAAAGGCCCTTCTTCAGAAGAAGGGCCTTAAAAGCATGCATATGAGTTTGTTCCCTAGCAGGGGATGATCACCACATGACGGGCGGCACCCTCACCTTCGGAAGCGGTTTCAACGCCAGGCTCATTGCGCAGAGCGAGATGAACCAGGCGGCGCTCATAGGGCGTCATGGGGCGCAGCTTCACGCTGCGATGCTGCGACTTCGCGCGTCGAGCGGCGGAGTATGCCGCAGACTCGATTTTCTGACGTTGGCGGTTCTTATAACCTTCAACATCGACAATAACCGGGTAACGGAAGCCCATGGTGCGCGTTGTGATGGCGGAGATGATGAACTGCAACGCGTCGAGCGTTTTGCCATGGCGACCAATGAGGATAGCCAGGTTGTCGCCCGTGATATCCAAAATAAGCTCGCCCTCGTCGCCCTCGTACTCGTCGATGGTGACTTCGCCCACATCGAAGTGCTCGAGAATACCCTTTAACGCAGCAATGGCGGTATCGGCGATTTCATCGAGCTCTTCTTCGCTCACGTCATGCTCTTCGCTGTGCGGCTCATCGCCTTTGAGCTGGTCTTCAGTGGTATCTTCGACCGCTTCCTCGTTAACCTGATCGTCCATGATTTCGTCGGACATGGTTCAATCCTTTCTGTATATGCAAGCGCGCCAGATGTGGCGCGCGGCATGGTCGGATCGATATTAGTGCTTTTTGGTCGGACGCTTCTTCTTGGCCTTGCGCTCGACGTCAACTTTGACGGGCTCGACTTCAATGCGAGCAGCCTCGGCCTGAGCCTCAACTCTCTTCAGGTGACGCATGGTGAGCTGTTGCTGCAGAATGCCGATAACAGAAGACGCACCCCAGAACAGCAGAACGCCAGCGGGCGAGCTCCAGGAAATCCAGAGCATGAAGATCGTCATAACGCCACCCATGATAAGCATCTGGTTGCGCTGTGCGGAATCGTTCTTGATGTTCTGCAGAACCATAGGCAAAAACGTTGCCAAAGCGAACACGAGCATGAGTACCAAATACGGGAAGAATGCGCCGAAACCGTCAGAAATCACGTTTGCAGGCGTTTTCGTAAGGTCGGTAACCATGCCGTAGAAGCTGTATACCTCGTCGGGGTGCGAGTAACCAATCTCACGCAGCGTTTGGAACATGGCCAAGAAGATCGGCATCTGGATGAGCATGGGCACGCAGCCAGCCAGGGGATTGAACTTGGTTTCAGCGTAGAGCTTTTGCATTTCCTCGTTCTGACGAACGGGGTCGTCGGCGAACTTCTTCTGAATCTCTTGCATAAGAGGCTGGACCTTCTGCATTTGGAAGGTCGACTTGATTTGCTTGTGCATGATAGGAGCAACGAGCAAACGGAAGATAACCGTGATAACGATGATCGCAAGACCCCAGTCGCCAAGGAAATTGGCGAAGAATGCGATGCAATCGAATATCCAGTCCTTAAACACGTCCCACATACGGCACTGCCTTTCTAGAGCTTGTCGGGAACAGGATCATAGCCGCCCTCATGGAAAGGGTGGCACCTTGCGATGCGTTTTATGGCGAGCCAGCCTCCCTTGCGCAAGCCGAAACGTCGAATCGCCTCGAGCCCGTACTCCGAGCACGTGGGAACATAGCGGCAGCAGGGGCCAAAAATTGGGGAAATGGCAGCACGATAGAATTGAATCGCGAGCAAAGCGGCCCGCTTAGGCAGCGAGCGCACAAACGCAAACACGGCATTCATCGAATATGCCTTCTTCCACAAACTCCCGCCCGGAGCATTATCGCGAAGCAGGATTGATTAAACCGGCCTTTTCAAGGGCCTTTTCGCATGCGTGGCTCACTTTACTATAAGAAGCCTTCAGAATGGCGGAGCGTGCCGAAATTACGACGTCCCAACCCTCCCACGGGCCCCCAAGATCGCACACGATTGCACGGAGCCGGCGTTTCGCGGCATTGCGCCAAACGGCGTTGCCAAGCTTTTTTCCCGCTATAAAAGCAACACGACCATGCAAATCATGGTCGTGTTGCTCAGTTCTCTTCAGCACAAGCACCGTTACGAACGGTGTGCTGAAGCGTTTTCCCTGCGAAAAAAGCCGCGAAACGTCGACGCTCGACCTAATTGTCGATTTCACGCCGACCTCCGAGGTTTTTACACGGTCAGACGCTTGCGGCCCTTGGCGCGACGACGAGCGAGAACGGCACGGCCGCCCTTGGTCGCCATGCGTGCGCGGAAACCGTGGGTCTTGGCGCGCTTGCGGTTATTCGGCTGATAGGTGCGCTTCATTTCGACTCCCTTTCACGTTATTGCAGCATGTGTTTCTCAATGAATAGCCGTACTAGTATAACGTAGCGAAATCGGATGTAAACCCCCTTTTCACGCAGTTCATAAAGCATTTTCGAAAGAAAACGGCGCTTTCGGGCGAAAAAACGCTACTAGTAGGCTCGCTTATGTTTTCAACACTATATATAGGTTTCAATTCACGACGAATTCTTCACGAGTGGAAAACGGAACGGAAAACAACGAGTTTTCCAACCGCGGAAAACTACCGAGGTGCCGTTGCGGCTCTTTCCACCGCACGATCGCGGGCTAAATAAGCTCCATTGTGGAAAACCAAGCTTATTCACCGTCTTAAAATGTGGAAAGTGAGGAAAACCCAGGCATTACGCGGTTTTTCCGGTGGAAAACTACGAGGAAAACCGTGAAACACGTTTTGGAAAAATGTTTTCCAGCATCGTGAAAACCGCTTTGCAAAAAATTCAAAAAGTGGTTATGAACTGGGCTTTTCCGTGTTTCCACCAATTTTTCCAGCATGAATTCAAAACTTGCTCTGGACTTTTCAGGAAAGCGTACAAACTGTCGTGTTTTTCCGTTCTCTCCCCCTTGTTTTCCAGTAAGTCAAGCTGTTTTTCAAGGTTTTCCGCATTGGTTTCCAATCATTTCCACCGTTTTCCACATTCCTTGAATAAAAAGTGGAAAACTCGGAAAACATGAGGTTGATGGCTATGGAAATTTCCACCATGAGTGGAAAGAGTCTTGAAAAACATGACTTTCCACCTCTAGAATGGTGGAACTCATTCGTGAAAAAGTTTTTACAATTTTCCAAGCGAGTGAAAATTAGCGGAAAACCTGGAATAACTTGGGAAAAGCGTTGGAACCTACACTAAACACAGCACAAAACGCACCCGAGCCCGCATCTGGAGTCAACGAGGATTACTCTCGCGCTATCGCGAGCGCACGAATCGCTTGCTATGACGACTTCCGAAGCGCGCCACGCGTGACTGAAATAGCTCCTACCACTACGGCGGAGTTCATCGAGAATCTTGCCTCCACTATCTACACCCAGGCCCAGCAGGCCGGCGGCAGCATTCCCTATACTGCGATTCGCGAGGTCAGCGAGAATTTCATCCATGCCCAATTCAAGGAAATCGTGGTCTCGATTTTCGATAAGGGCAACACGATTCGCTTCACCGACCAAGGTCCCGGCATTCCCCAAAAGGAAAAGGCGCAAATGCCTGGCTTTTCGTCGGCCACAAGCGACATGAAACGCTACATTCGCGGCGTCGGCAGTGGGTTGCCCCTGGTAAAGGAATATCTTTCGTTCTCGCACGGTCGCATCACGATCGAAGACAACATCAAATGCGGCTCCGTGGTAACCATCAGCGTGAAACCCGAAGAAGATTTCGACGTGCCGAGGGGCGCACCCACGCGCGAGCAGCGCAAACAAATGGTGCCCGCCCTTTCCGACCGCGAGAAAGACGTGCTCTATTTGTTCTTGGACCAGCCCACGCTGCGCGTGACCGACATCGTCGAAGAACTTGGCCTTGCGGCGAGCAGCGCCCACCGCGCGCTCAAAAAGCTCGAGGAAGCAGGCCTTATTTCCACCGTCGGAAAAATGCGACAGGTCACTGACGAAGGTCTGCGCGTCATCGACGCGTTGTTTTAATTTCCACACCCCGCTGAAGACACCGCAATTGGAGGATTGGCCGCTATAATTTCGATACCATCTACGGAGGGAAGGCGGCTTGAATAAACATGGATCCAAACAACCCCTATGAAACCTGGCAAGCCGTTATCGAAAAGGTCAAATCGTATGGCACGGTGAATCCGGCGCAGGTCGACGCGTTTCTGGGACGCATGCAGCCGCAAGCGTCGAGCGTGGGTTTCCTGCTCGCCACCGTCGATACCGACTTCATTAAAGGCCAAATCGAAAAGCGCTTTCTTTCGCAAATCGAGCAGGCGCTGCGCGACTTGTTCGAAACCGAATATGTGGTAGAAATCGAGGTCGACCCAGGTTCTTCGGCGTTCATGCAGCAAATCGCCACGCAAAACGCCCAGCAGGCGGCACCTTACACGCCGCCTGCGCAACCGACAGTCTCTCAGGCAGCAGGAGTGCAGGCGGGTGCTGCGCCCATCGCGCCCGCACATTCCGAACCTGCAGCGCCAGCCGCGCAGCCGATTCAATCCCAGCCCCAGGTCGCACCGCAAGTTCAGCCTGCTATTGCGACACAGCCGAGCTCCCCACAGCCGCCGGCGGCGACAAGCCACCTCACCGGCAGCCAAATCGCGCGGGCGAACGGCATGGACACGGGCGCCGCCGCGCTGACCTTCGAGAACTTCATCATCGGCGATTCGAACCGTTTGGCCTATTCGATGGCCGTATCGGTAGCGGAATCGCCCGGCAAGTCGACCCTGAATCCCCTGTTCATCTACGGAAAAAGCGGTTTGGGCAAAACGCACTTGCTACGAGCTATCCAGAACTACATTCTGGAAACGCGGCCCGATATGCGCGTGGTGTATATCGACGCGCAGGAATTCATCACGGAATATTCCATCGCCGCGATTGACCACAGCAAAGACAAATCGAGCTTCCAGGCGTTCCAAAGCCGCTATCTCGACGCCGACGCGCTGCTCATCGATGACGTGCAGTATTTCCAGGGCAAATCGGCCACGGTAAATATCGTGTTCCAGCTGTTTAACCGCCTCACCGACGCCGGCAAACAAGTCGTGCTTTCGGCCGACCGTTCGCCGAAGAGCATCGATATCGACGAACGCTACAAGAGCCGCTTCAATTCGGGCGGCACCTACGACATTCAGCCGCCCGAGGTCGAAACGAAGCTCGGCATTATTAAGTCGTTCATCGAGGAATACAAGCGCTCCGAAGGCAGTTGGGATTTATACGTCCCCGAAGATATACAGATGTATATCGCGGAAATATCGAGCTCAAACGTACGCGAGCTCAAAAGCGCCGTAACGAAGGTTATTTCGCAAATGACCGCGTTCGGAAACCCCGACATCACGCTTTCCGACGTGAAATCGCTGCTCGAGAACCATTTCTCAGCCGGGGCGTTGAAGAAAATCACCGTCGAAGCCGTGCAGCACGAAGTCGAGCAGTACTATCAGGTGAGCCATGCCGACCTCATTGGCACGAAGCGATCGCGCAATATCGCCTATGCGCGCCACGTAGCGATCTATTTGTGCCGCCAGATGATCGACATTCCTTACAACGACATCGGAAAGCGGTTCAATCGCGACCACTCGACCATTATGAGCTCCGTCGAGAAGATCGAGAAGAAGACCAAAGAGAGTCGAGAGCTTCAAGAAGAGCTCGAGATCATTATTAAAAACATTCGGGAAAACTAGTCGAAAACTTGAGGAAAGCGGTGGAAAGATAATATAAGCAATAAAAGCAGTGGAAAGCGGGTGCAGATTGTCAAACATTCTTCAGTCATCATAAACAATGATTGAACAGGCACGATGCAACCTTTTCCACTTTTCCACCGTCCTTATTACTACTACAATTATTAATTATTTATTTAAGAGCAGAAGGGCAAAAAAGTGAGATTCAACATCAACAAGAGCGAACTCCTTAATGCATTGACCATCGTGTCCAAGGGCACAGCTTCGCGCTCTACCATCCCTGTGCTTTCTGGCGTCTACATTAAAGCAGAGGGTATGGGGCTGGTTATGGAAACCACCGACCTCGAACGCTCTATTCGTTACAGCGTTCCTGCTCTCGTTGAAGAAGAGGGAACAACCGTTATTCCCGAGAAGCTTCTTCTGGATATCGTTAAAAACCTGCCTGAGGCAGCTGTGGAGTTCCAGACGAACGATTCCACTGTCACGGTATCGTGCGGCAAATCGTCGTTCACGCTCAAAACGCTCGATGCAGCCGACTTCCCCCCGTTCCCCAACGTTGACGTTTCGAGCTCCATCGAGGTGCCGTTCGCGGAATTCTGTTCTATGGTTAAGCGTGTAGCGAAGGTTGTCTCGAAGGACCAAAGCCGCGCAGTGCTCACGGGTGTGCTTATCTCCACATCTGACGAAGGCTTGCGCATGGTTGCGACCGACTCGTATCGCCTTGCTGTGGCCGATATTGCGCTTGAGGGCGCGCAAGAGAATTTCGAGGCGATTGTTTCTGGCGTGTTCCTTCAGGAGGTTGCCGGCCTGCCGAAGATGGAAGAAAGCATTACCATTGGCCTTACGGCGAACCAGATTGTGTTCACCTATCAGAATATGGTGCTCATCAATCGCCGCATCGAGGGCAATTTCCCGAACTATCGTCAGATTATTCCGCAGACATGGGCAACGAAGACGTGCTTCACTACGCAGGAGCTCATTACTGCAGTAAAGCGCGTGGGCTTGGTGAGCGCGCTTTCGTCGCCCGTGAAAATCGACATCAACGCCGAAGCGGGCAACGCGATTATCAACGCGGCCACGCAAGACGTGGGCTCGGCCGAGGAAGTTGTCGGCTGCGAAGTGGCGGGCGAAAGCATTCAAATCGCCTTGAATCACCAGTATGTGCTCGACGGCCTTATGTCTGTCTCGACCGACCAGGTGTTCTTCGAGACCTCGTCGCCCATGAAGCCCGGCATTTTCCGTGCGGGCGCAGGCGAGAACTTCCTGTATCTCGTTATGCCCGTTCGCGTATCTTAAGGACGTGCTTGCCGTGGCAAACGATCTTCGCATTCAAGAAGTGCGCCTGGCCGGTTTTCGCAATTATCGAAGCCTCGCATTGGGCAACATAGGTGGACTCACGATTTTCGTGGGTCCTAACGCCACGGGCAAAAGCAATGTCGTCGAGGGAATTCAACTTTTGTGCGCCCATGGGTCGTTTCGTTCGGCCCGCGGCCGCGACCTCATTATGTGGGGCGCGCCATTCGCTCGCCTCGAAGCACGATTCGTATCCGACTCGCGCGACTTAAGCGTTGCGACGGTGATTGAACCGGCATCGAGGTCGTACACGCTCAATGGGAAGCGTCGTGCTGCGCAAGATTTACAGGGAATTCTGCCCGCCGTGGCGTTCTCTCCCGATGACCTTGAGCTTGCGAAGGGCTCCCAAACGCCCAAGCGTTCCGCGATCGATTTGCTTGGCAGCCAGCTTTCGAAGAACCATCGCGTCATTCGCCGCGATTACGAAAAGCTTTTGCGCAACAAGAATGCGCTTCTGAAAGACGAAGCGTCCGATGTGCTCATCGATAGCGTGAATGATGCGCTTATCCCCGTAGCTGCCCGCCTGCATATGTATCGCGTCGCGCTGTTCCGCAATCTATGCGGACGCATGGCTCGCATATACGGTGACATTACCGACGGCGCGGAGGAGCTCTCGTATTCGTACATTCCTTCGTGGCTTCCGGAGGATTTGGCGGAGTTGGCTGAAAGTCGCCCGTACGATGCGGAGATGTCGAAAGACGAGGTTCTTGATGCAACGGCGAATGCGATGTTCTCGCGTCGCCTTGAGGAGCGCGCCCGCCATCGCGCGGTTGTGGGTCCGCATGCCGACCGTATGGAATTTTTCATCGACGGGCGCAATGCTCGCACATTCGCTTCGCAGGGCCAGCAGCGCTCCATTGCGCTTGCGTGGAAAATCGCTGAGGTTGAATTGGTTAAGAAGATGCTTGGCGTCAAACCGGTGCTCTTGCTTGACGACGTGATGAGCGAGCTCGATGCCCGCCGCCGCAGTGCGCTCGTTGATTTGCTGCATGAAGACATCCAGACATTCATGACCGCCACCGATTTGACGTGTTTCGAGGACGATATCGTCGATCGGGCATCTGTGCTCGATTTGTCGAAGGCGGGTGTTCGTGCATGAGCAACTCCATGAAATCGTTTTCCATGGCCCTTCAAAAGACTCTGCGTGGGCAGGCGTCTTCGGATGTGCTTGCGGCCAAAGCGGCACGCGCCGCGAAGGTGAAGCGTATGTGGAAGTCGGCGCTTGAAGCGTGCGCTGGCCCTGCTGCTGCGGTGATTCTCGACCACACGAATTCGATTTACATCATTCGCAAGGCCGAAGAAGAGACAGATGTTTCACGTGAAACATCTGAACGGGATGAAACCTCGCGCACCTCGCAGGCCGCCGCTCGTTCGACGGGTGGCGCGTTCGCTCGTCGAAAGCCGCCCGCGGGCGAGCTCATCGTGTATGTGGAAGACAGCCTTATCGCAGCGGAGGTCGACGCGCGCCGTGAAATGATCAAGCTGAAGTTCCTTGAGCTGTTCGGCGAAGAAATCGACGAGTTTCGCATTCGCGTCTCGCGTGGCAAGTACAAACTCTCTCATCCTTACCGCGAAGAAGCCGAAAAAACGGCGGCTCAAGAGAAAGCGCCGCGTGTGGCGCTTTCTGAGGCGCGTATAGCCCAGATTGACGAGGAGCTGTCCACGATTCCCGATAAAAAGGTGCGAGAAGCGCTTAAACGCGCCATGATTTCCGATTTAGAGGTAAAAAACGCTGCGGCAGCCAAAAAAGGCGACAATGGGGCCTTGTAGGCCGTGTGGACTATCTTAAATCGCGTGCTGAAGCGCGGTATAAAACCCTGAATATGGTAAAATTCGCTAGTTGGATCGCTTGAGTTTTCGCGCCCTCTCCAGCTGGCGTGCTCCTCGGCGTCCTGTTTTATGTGAAATTAGCGGTTGAAACGCTTTATGCCTATGGCGCCGGCGTATGTCGGCGCATCCCGATTTGCATCGGGACGGAAAGGAGGAGGTCGTGGTCAAAGAAAAGCCCGACCACTACGACGGCTCAGACATTAAGGTCCTCGAGGGCCTTGAAGCCGTGCGTATGCGCCCCGGCATGTATATCGGTTCGACGGGTCCGCGTGGTTTGCACCACCTTGTGTATGAGGTTGTGGACAACGCCGTCGACGAGGCCCTTGCCGGCTATTGCACTAAAATCGATGTCACGATTCATGAGGACAATTCCATCACGGTTATCGACAATGGCCGCGGCATCCCTATCGACGAGCATCCGAAAGAGAAAATCCCCACGGTCGAGGTTGTTCTCACCATCCTTCATGCTGGCGGTAAATTCGGCGGCGAGGGCTATAAGGTTTCCGGCGGCTTGCACGGCGTCGGCGTTTCGTGCGTGAATGCGCTTTCCACACGTCTCGAGGTTGTCGTGTGCCGCGATGGCGGCAAGCATGAAATTGCGTTTGAGCGCGGCAAAACGGTCGAGAAGCTGCACCGTATTGGCAATGCCGACCATACGGGCACCATGGTCACCTTCTGGCCCGACCCTGAAATCTTCACCGACACGGTCGTGTATGACTACGACACGCTCGCCGAACGTTTCCGTGAAATGGCCTTTCTGAACAAGGGCCTCCATATTCAACTCACCGATGAGCGCGAACACGAGGAAGACGGCTCTTTTAAGACCGAATCGTTCCAGTATGCCGGCGGCATCGTCGACTTCGTCACGTGGCTCAATCGTGGCAAGGAAACGCTGAATACCCCGATTTACTTTACGGCCGAAAGCGCCGAGGGCACGGTGGAAGTTGCTATGCAGTGGTCAACGAGCTACAGCGCTCACGGTGTGCTTGCGTTTGCAAACAACATCAACACGCACGAGGGCGGCACGCATCTCGATGGTTTCAAGAATGCCCTCACGCGTACGATTAACGAATACGCTCGCGCCCATGCCATCCTGAAGGAAAAGGACAGCAACCTTTCCGGCGACGACGCCCGTGAGGGTTTGGCGGCTATTGTGAGCGTGAAGCTGCATGATCCGCAGTTCGAGGGTCAGACAAAAACCAAGCTCGGCAACACCGAGATTCGCGGTTTGGTGCAGGGTGCCGTGACGAAGGGCCTCGCTGAATACCTCGAGGAGAACCCCGCTCCAGCCAAACGCATCATTAGCAAGGCAACCCAGGCACTTAAAGCGCGCGAGGCCGCCCGCAAAGCTCGCGAAATGACGCGCCGCAAGGGCGTGCTCGATTCGTTCAGCATGCCGGGTAAGCTCGCCGACTGCTCGAGCAAAGACGCTTCGCTGTCTGAAATCTTCATCGTCGAGGGCGATTCCGCAGGTGGTTCGGCCAAGCAGGCGCGTGACCGCAAATACCAGGCGATTCTGCCTCTGCGTGGCAAAATTTTGAACGTCGAGCGTGCCGGTTTGCATCGCGCGCTTTCGAGCGACACCATTTCGAGCCTTATTACGGCAATTGGCACGAATATCGGCGAAGATTACAACGGCGACGCGGCCCGCTACCATCGCATCATCATCATGACCGATGCCGATGTCGACGGTGCGCATATTCGCATTCTGCTGTTGACGTTCTTCTATCGCTATATGCCCGACCTCATCAATCGTGGCTATATCTATATCGCGCAGCCCCCGCTGTACGGTTTGAAGAAGAAGAACTCCAAGTCGGGCAAGATTTTGAAGTACATCTACAACGACGAAGCCAAAGACAAGCTCATGGCTGAACTCGATGACCCCGACAAGTACGACATTCAGCGTTACAAAGGTTTGGGTGAGATGGACCCCGAGCAGTTGTGGGAAACCACCATGGAGCCCGAGACGCGTACGCTTCTGCAAGTGACCATCGAAGATGCCGCCGCGGCCGAGCTGGCGGTTTCCGAGCTCATGGGCGATCAGGTTGAGCCGCGTAAGGAATTCATCCAGAAGCACGCGCTCGACGTTCGCTTCCTGGACACTTAAGTTTGCGCCGGCCGTCGGGCCGGCGCAAATGCCCGACGCTGCGCAGCAACCGGACGGCGAATTTCGGGCTCAGCCTTTGGCTCGCGTACCGAAGTTTGGGCTAGCGCCGTTCTGACGAACGACGCTCACCGCCGCCGCTGCGCAGGGTTTTATGCGGCACCTTGGCCATCAATCGCAGCTCGCGTACCGAAGTACGCTTTGCTTCTCTTTCTGGCCAATCTGCTCGCCTAAAGCCCATGCTCGCTGGCATTCGCTTCGAAAGCACCTGGGGAATATCCCACATCCGGGATATTCCCCAACTTAAGATTTAGCCGTTCTTATGAAAGGACAAAAGTGGCTGATCAGGATATTATTGCAAGCTCTGATTCGGGGGCATCGGGCATCAAATTGGCCGAACTTGGCCACGAGATGCGCTCGTCGTTCCTCGAATACTCGATGAGCGTTATCGTCGCCCGCGCGCTGCCCGATGTGCGCGACGGTTTGAAGCCGGTTCACCGCCGCATTCTGTATGCAATGTACGACAGCGGCATTACGCCCAATCGCCCGCACAGCAAGTCTGCACGTACGGTTGGCGACGTTATTGGTAAATACCACCCGCATGGCGACTTTGCGGTGTACAACACCATGGTTCGCATGGCTCAGGACTTCTCGATGCGCGTGCCTCTGGTCGACGGCCACGGCAACTTCGGCTCCATCGATGGCGACTCGGCCGCTGCTATGCGTTACACCGAGGCTCGTTTGGCCAAACCCGCAATGGAATTGCTGCGCGACCTTGAAAAGGAAACGGTTGACTGGAATCCCAACTACGACGAAAGCCTGCAGGAGCCTTCCGTGCTTCCTGCGCGCTTCCCCAACCTGTTGGTGAATGGTTCGAACGGCATTGCTGTTGGCATGGCGACGAACATTCCGCCCCACAACTTGGGCGAAACTATCGACGCGACGTGCATGATGCTCGACAACCCCGATTGCACGACCGAAGAGCTCATGACTGTGCTGCCCGGCCCCGATTTCCCGACCGGTGGCGTCATCATGGGCAAAAAGGGTATTCTCGATGCGTACGAGACTGGTCGCGGCAATCTCACGATTCGTTCGAAGCACGAGATCATCGAGGGCAAGAACGGCAAGCACTCCATCGTGATTACCGAGATTCCCTATCAGGTGAATCGTACGAACCTCATGCAGAAGCTTGGCGAGCTCATTCGCGACAAGAAGCTGCCCGAGATTTCGAATGTGCACGACGGTGCCGACCGCAATTCGCCGGTCGACATTATCATCGAGCTCAAGCAGAACGCGATTCCCCAGGTTGTGCTCAATAAGCTCTACAAGCATACCCAGCTGCAGGTTGCCTGGGGCGTTATTATGTTGGCCTTGGTCGATGGCGTGCCCCGTACGCTTTCCTTGAAGGAAATGCTGCATTACTACATTCTCCACCAGGAAGACGTCGTCACGCGTCGTACCAAGTACGAACTGCGCAAGGCCGAAGAGCGCGCTCATATTCTCGAAGGCTTGCTCGTCGCCTTGGACAACATTGACGAAGTTATCCAGATTATTCGCAGCAGCGAGACCGATAAAGAGGCGTCTGCTCGCCTTACCGAGCGCTTTGGCCTTACCGACGCGCAAACGCAGGCCATTTTGGAAATGCGCCTGCGCCGCCTCACCGGTTTGGAGCGTCACAAGCTCGAGGCCGAGTTGAAGGAGCTCAAAGAGAAGATCGATTACTTCAAGCGCATCCTTGCCGACGAGAACCTCATGCGTCAGATTATCAAGGAAGAGCTGCTCGAAATCAAAGCGAAGTACAACACTCCTCGCCGTACGCAGCTTTCCGCCGCCGCCAAAGATATCGATGTCGAAGACCTCATCGCTGAGGAAGACATGGTTATCACGGTGACGAAGGCCGGATACGTGAAGCGCCTGCCTGTCGCGACCTATCGCCAGCAAAAACGTGGCGGGAAGGGCATGCAGGGCGTGAGCTTGAAAGACAACGACTTCGTCGAGCACCTGTTCATCGCGTCGACCCATAGCTACATGCTGTTCTTCTCGACGCGCGGCAAGGTTTATCGCTTGAAGGTTTACGAGATTCCTGAGGCAAGTCGCCAGGCTCGCGGCACGGCAATCGTGAACCTGCTGCCGCTCGAGAAGGGCGAGACCATCTCGGCGATTATCGCGACGAAAGACTTCCCTGAGGATGAATACCTCATGTTCGGCACCGAACAAGGCATGGTGAAGAAGACCTCCATGAGCCTGTACGATCGCAGCCGCCGTGATGGCCTTATTGCCATCAACCTGAAGGAAGACGATAATCTCATCGCGGTGCGCCGTGTGAAGCAAGGCGAGCGCGTGATGATGGTTTCGAGCGCCGGCAAAGCGATTACCTGGGACGAATCTGAGGTTCGCTCGATGGGCCGCGATACCATGGGCGTGCGTGGCATGACGGTTCCCGCTGGCGTGCGCGTGCTTGGCATGGAAATCGCCCGCCCGGGCACCGAGCTGTTCGTGATCACCGAGAAGGGCTATGGCAAGCGCACCCCCGTTGCCGACTATCCGCTGCACCACCGCGGCGGCCAGGGCGTGTTCACCATTACCATGACGGCGAAGAAGGGCCAGCTTACGGCTATGAAGGTCGTCGAGGAAAGCGATGAGCTCATGATTATCTCGGAGGAAGGCGTCGTGATTCGCACTTCCGTCGAGAGCATTAGCCAGCTGGGACGCTCCGCCCAGGGCGTGCGCGTGATGAACGTCGCCGATTCCGACAAGGTGTGCACTTGCGCCATCGCGACCGAGGATAAGAAGAAAGACGGCGACGAAGACGACGATGCGGACGATTTCGATGAAAACGAAACCGCTGACTTGAACGACGCCGACGACACCGAGGTTGAAGCTGACGTCGATGTTGAAGACGAGGCTGATGAAGCCGAAGACGAATTCGACGAAGCCGAAGACGACGAATAATCGCTCGTGAGAATGGTGGCCGATCGGGGCAAACCCGGTCGGCCACTAGTTTTTGAAAAATTTTTTTCAAAAACTCGTTGACTTCTAAGCTGTATGGGTTATTATTATCGAGCTGCTTATGAAGTGCGCCGTTACCTCAGCTGGATAGAGGGACTGACTACGAATCAGTACGTCGGGGGTTCGAATCCCTCACGGCGCACCACTTTCTCGCCGATTGCAAAATCGGATTAAAATTAGCCGATAAGCAGTTGCGCCGCGAGAGCGGCTTTTTTATTGTCTAGGAGAAAAGGGCCATTTTGAAGGTTCGAAAACACATAGTTCGCTAACCTTGAGGTCCTCCGCTTTCCTTCGTGGGCCTCAGGCCGCATTGTTCGAGGGGAGGCAAGCTTTGCTCTACTTGTCCAACATGCTGGGTAACCCCGTATACGATTCGACGGGAGAAAAGCTCGGTGTTGTGTCCGATCTCGCTATTTCCACAGGCGAGATGTTTCCACGCATTACTTCTTTGGCGTTTAAAGGCCCTGGCCGCACGCCATTCATGATTAGCTGGCGTAAGTACGTCGACAGTTTTTCGGAAGACGAAGTTCGTCTTAATACCGAGTCGTACAACATTCGCTTCAGTTATCTGCAGCCCGACGAAGTCTTGCTTGCCCGCGATTTGCTCGATCAGCAAATCGTCGACACGCAAGGCCTCAAGCTCGTGCGCGTTAACGACTTGAAGCTCTCCCCTTCTGGCACGCAGCTGCGTCTTCTGGGCGCCGAGGTTGGCGTGCGCGGTATTCTGCGCGGCCTTCATCCTCTTCTCGAGAAAGCTGTTGTGAGCGCGGCGAAGCTCTTCGGCAAGAAAATCGACGAAAAGATTATTGCCTGGAACTATATGGACCTGCTCGATCGCGACTTGTCCAAGGTGCAGCTTTCCGTGACGCACCGCCGCTTGAACGAGATGCATCCTGCCGACGTCGCAGACATTCTGGAGCAGCTCGACCCCAAGCAGCGCGCCGAGGTGTTCAAACACCTTGACGATGCGCGTTCGGCCGAGGTTATCGCCGAGCTGGAAGATGAATACCAGGCTGAAACGCTCGACGATTTGGGCGACCGTGAGGCTTCCGGCCTTTTGGGTCAAATGGACCCTGACGATGCGGCCGATATTATTCGTGACCTTCCTTATGAAAAGGCTGAAACGCTGCTTCGCCTGATGGGCGTTGAGGATGCGGCCGAGATTCGCTCCCTGCTCGGCTATAAGGACGACACTGCCGGCGGTATGATGACCACCCAGTTTGTCGCCATGAAGGAAACCGATACTGTGCTTGACACGGTTGAAGTGCTGCGTGCCCTTGATGAAGACTTCCCGACCGTCCATTTCGTATATGTGCTTGAGGAAGACTCCGAGAAGCTCGTCGGCGTGCTGTCGATGCGCACATTGGTGCTGGCGCATCGCGAATCACAGCTCAAAGACATCATGTACACCGAGATCATCTCTGTGCCGCCCGATGAGGATGAAGAAGAGGTTGCTGCCGATATCTCGAAATATGACATGGTCGCGTTGCCTGTCGTTGACGAATCGGGACGCATGCTTGGCTTGGTTACTGTCGACGACGCCATGGAGGTCATGGAAGAAAGCACCGAGAGCGAAAAGAGTACGTCACGCGCCCTTACGGTGGTTGCCGGCGTTATCGGCGGCGCGGCGGCTCTTGCCGTGTATACGCTCATCGTGCTCGAAATCGCGGGGGTGCTGTAAATGGCCGCCGCGCGTCGCGATGCAACGTATGACGAGGTCATGCAAGAACGCCGCGAGGCTGAATATGCCGCGCACAAGGCGGGAAAGCCCGAACTTGCGGAAACCTCATCCGATTCTGCTGTCGCAGAGGAATCGGCCGACGAAAAGAAGAAGCCGTTCTTCCTGCTCGTGCTTGCAGCTATGGGTCCTGGCGTCGTAAGCGCCATGGCCGGTAACGATGCGGGCGGCATTTCGACGTATTCGACGGCGGGTGCCGATTTCGGGTATGCCACGCTTTGGGTTATCCCCGTGATGTGCGTGCTGTTGCTCGTCGTGCAAATGACCGCTGCTCGCATGGGCGCGGTAACGGGCAAAGGCTTCGCCGCCCTTATTCGCGAGCGATTCGGCATTCGCCTTACCGCATTCGCCATGTGCGCGCTGCTTATTGGCAACGTCGCTACGACGTTCAGCGAATTTGCCGGTATTGCATCGGGCATGGGGCTTTTCGGCGTGCCTACCTGGGTAAGCGTGCCTATTTCCGCCGTGATCGTGTGGCTGCTCGTGGTGAAAGGAAGCTATAAAAGCGTCGAGAAAATCTTCCTCGCGATTTCCCTCGTGTTCGTGACGTACATCGTTGCTGCATTTTTGGCTGGTCCCAACTGGGGCGATGTTGCCCATGCTACCGTGGTGCCGCAGATTCCTGCGAACGTGCATTTCGTTTCGCTTGTTATTTCAATGATTGGTACCACCATTGCGCCGTGGATGATGTTTTTTGCACAAAGCAACGTTGTCGATAAGGGCGTTGGAACCGACCATGAGGAAATGTTCCTGCAGAAGGTTGATGTGACGGCTGGTACGGTTGTTGCCTGCTTGGTCGCCTGGTTCATTATCGTTACCACGGGCGCGGTGCTCTATCCGCAGGGCATCTCGATCGACTCCGCGCAAGATGCCGCCACCGCACTGGCCCCGTTCGCGGGCGAATACGCGCAAATTCTGTTCGCGGCTGGCCTTACCGCGGCGAGTTTCCTGGCTGCGTGCGTGCTGCCGCTTACGACGTCGTTCGTTATTTGCGAAGCGTTCGGCTGGGAAGCTGGCGTCGACTTCACGTGGAAGGAAGCGCCCATGTTCAAGGGCATTTTCACTTCCGTCATCGTGTTCTCGGCGATTGTGGTGCTTATTCCAGGTCTCAACCTTATGAATATCATGCTTACTGCCCAGTTTATCAATGGTGTTGTGCTGCCGGTGCTGCTTGTGTTCATGGCTCTTATTGCAGCCGATAAGCGCATTATGGGAAAGTATGCGAGTGGCGTTGTGGGACGGGGCCTTATTTGGTTCACCGTGGCCATCGTTACGATACTCACTGTCGCGCTGCTTGTGATGCAGGTGCTCGGAATCGAATAGGTCTGGAACGCCCTTGGAAACCCAAGAGCGTTTTCTTTTGGATAATTCTGGGGCTGCGATGACCGGTGTTTTGATTCACCATGTCGCGTAGTTTGCGGACCTGGGCCATGTGACATTTTTTATCTCGGTGGGTGCCTGGGCTTTGCTTCCTCATTTTTTTGCCGCATTCATCCCCTTCGTTTCCCTGGGTATGGGACGGTGCGCCGAAGAGGACGGTTCGCTACCGTTCGCCTTTGGCGCACTATGCGCTCACCTCGCTGCGTTTCGTTTTGAAATGAAGAGCAAGGATGAACGCAGAGCCACATCGGCGCACCGTCCCATACCCAAGGGAACGGAATGATTCGGTGATTTCTTCACTCTAGTCAAATAAAGTGTACTGTTTCGCTCGCATTTGAACTACAATACGGTATTTAGACGCTAAAAATCTCTCGTTGAAGAAAAGGGGGTCATCGACATGGGTAGGGTTTACAACTTCTCCGCGGGTCCCGCGGTGCTGCCCGAGAGCGTGCTTCGTGAAGCTGCTGAAGAAATGCTCGATTATCGCGGTTGCGGTATGTCGGTAATGGAGATGAGCCACCGATCTTCAGCTTTCAAGGCGATTATCGAAGAGGCTGAAGCCGATTTGCGCGACCTCATGGGTATCCCTGATAACTATAAGGTGCTGTTCTTGCAGGGCGGCGGTTCTACGCAGTTCGCCATGGTGCCCCTGAACCTTATGCGCGGCGGTTTTGCCGAGTATATCGTGAGCGGCTCTTGGAGCAAAAAGGCCTACCAAGAAGCGAAGCGCTTTGGCGATGCCCGTATTCTGGGTGATTCTTCCGATGATAATTTCAGCTATGTGCCCAATGTGGCCGAGCTGCAGGTGAATCCGAACGCCGATTACGTGTACATCTGCGAAAACGAGACCATCTATGGCACCAAATACCACGCGCTGCCCGAAACGGGCGACGTGCCGCTGGTATCTGATGTTTCGTCGTGCTTTTTGAGCGAACCTATCGATGTGGCCAAGTACGGCCTCATTTATGGTGGCGCTCAGAAGAACGTGGGTCCTGCGGGTGTCACGATTGCTATTGTTCGCGACGACCTTATCCCCACCGATGATTTGCACAGCGTTCCCACGATGTTGCAATACAAAACACATGTTGACGGTGGCAGCATGTATAACACCCCGCCGTGCTACGCGATTTACGTATGCGGAAAAGTTTTCAAGTGGATTAAGGCCCAGGGTGGTCTTGAGGGCATGCGCGACATCAACGTCGCCAAGGCTCAGCTGCTTTATAACGCGCTCGACGAGAGCAATGTGTTCCATGGCACCGCTCGCAAGGAAGACCGTTCGCTTATGAATGTGCCGTTCGTTACGGGCAACGCTGAACTCGATGCGAAATTCATCGCGGAAGCCGATGCTGCCGGTCTGAAGAATGTCAAGGGTCACCGCAGCGTGGGCGGAATGCGTGCGAGCATTTACAACGCTATGCCTATCGAGGGCGTGCGGGCTCTCGTCGACTTCATGCGCGACTTTGAATTGCGCAACCCCGCGAGTTTGCGATCTATCTAGGGCGAGACTTCGCCCCAAATTCATTTTCTTCTCAAGCGTGGCGTTGCCAGGCTTGATTCGCACACCCGCGTACGCCTTTCGGCGCGCGCCCACCGCCCTTTGACTGGTCGGGCGCTCAGCGGGTGGCTATGATCGACCATAGAATCATTGTTGTAATACGAACCTTGAATCTGCCAAAAGATTGACGGGTCGCCACGGCCTTTGAAATTGAAGGCTTCCGTTGAATTTGGCATGCGGGTTCGATAATCCAAAAGGAGATTTCCATGCGCTATATCAAAACCATCGACGACATCACGAAAGACGGCCAGGTTACCTTTGGTGACGGTTACGAGTTTGTGACCGAAGCCGAAAAAGCCGATGCGATTCTCATGCGTTCGACCGATCTGCATGGTTATGAGCTACCTGAAAGCATTCGCGCCATCGCGCGTTGCGGCGCCGGTGTAAACAATATTCCCATTGAGGAATACGCCAAGAAGGGCGTCGTGGTATTCAATTCGCCGGGCGCGAACTCCAATGCCGTAAAAGAGCTCGTTTTGGCGATGCTCGTGCTTTCGAGCCGTGGTGTTGTGCAATCGATGAATTGGGTGCGTGAAAACGCTGCCGACCCCGATATTTTCGTGAATGCGGAAAAGGCGAAGAAGGCATTCGTCGGCCGCGAGCTGAAAGGCAAGAGCATTGCCGTTATCGGTTTGGGCAACGTGGGCTCGAAGGTCGCCAATGCCTGCGCCGATCTGGGGATGGATGTGTATGGCTACGATCCGTTTATCTCCGTCGAGCATGCGTGGGCGCTTTCCCAGAAGGTTCAGCGCGTATCGACGCTCGAGGATGCGTGCCGCGACCGCGATTATCTCACGCTGCATGTGCCCTCGAAGGCCGACACAATTCATATGATTGGCGAGGAGCAGCTGAACCTGCTTGCTCCCGATGCCGTACTCATCAATTATTCCCGCGAAACCATTGTTGACGAGGATGCCGTGGATGCCGCCCTGCGTGCTGGCAGAATCGCATGGTTCGCGACCGACTTCGCGACCCAGAAAACCGTGCTTATGCCGAACACGTTCATTACCACCCATTCGGGTGCTGGCACGGGCGAAGCTGAAGCGAATTGCGCCGATATGGCAATTTCCGAGCTTAAAGATTACTTGGAGAACGGCAATATTGCCAATTCGGTAAACTATCCCCCCTGCTCCATGGGCAAAGCACGTGCGGCGAGCCGTGTGGCTTGCCTGCATGCGAATGTTCCGAATATGATTGGCCAAATTACGGCAGTGCTCGCTCGAGATAATGCCAATGTGCAGCGTATGACGAACGAAAGCGCCGGCGAGAATGCCTACACTATGTTCGATACCGATGAGCATCTCGACGACGAGACCATCGAGGCTCTGAAGCAGATTCCGAGCATCTATCGCGTGCGCGTTATTAAATAAATTACGCCGTTCTACGAACGACGTAATTGCTCGACGCTGCGCTGGGTTCTGGCGGCACGTTTCGGGCTTTGGCCCCGGCTCGCGTATCGAAGTACGCGTCGCCGCGCCCACGCCCGAATCGCACTCGCCAGAACCCATGCTCGCTGACATTTGTTTGACCTGGATCATTGCTAAGGAAAGAACATGATTGTTAAACCGTTTGCTGCTGTTCGACCAACTGCAAGTGTCGCCGACCAGGTCGCGGCCCTTCCTTATGACGTGTACGATCGAGTTGAAGCTGCTGCTGCCGTCGATGGCGAGCCCCTCTCCTTCTTGAACATCGATCGCCCCGAAACGCAATTTTCGGCTGATGTCGATATGTATGCGCCCGAGGTGTATGCGAAAGCTCGAGAGCTCTTCGACGCTCGCCGCGCCGATGGCACGTTCGTCACCGAGCCTGCGCCGTGCTTCTATTTGTATGAGCTCACGATGAACGAGCGCTCGCAAACGGGTGTCGTTGCGTGCTGCGCGATTGACGACTATCTCGAAAACGTTATCAAGAAACATGAGAACACGCTCGAGAAAAAGGAGCTTGACCGCATTCGCCATATCGATGCCCTCGATGCGCAAACGGGCCCCATTTTCCTTACGTATCGCGATTCCGATGCAATCGATATTTTGGTTGCGGCGGTGAAGAAGACCGCGCCGCTCTACGATTTCGCCGGTGAAGATGGCGTTACGCACCGTGTATGGCGCATGGCTGCGGCGTCGGAGGAAACTGCCTGTTCTCAAGCGTATGCCGGTTTGGTCGCGGCATTCGCCAAGGTGCCGTGCGCCTATATTGCCGATGGGCATCATCGAGCGGCATCGGCCGTGAAGGTTGGTTTGGCGCGCCGCGAGGCGAATCCGGGTTACGACGGAACCGAGGAATTCAACTACTTCATGAGTGTGCTCTTCCCTGCGTCGCAGCTTTCGATTCTTGCCTACAACCGCGTGGTACGCGACCTTAACGGCCTTACCAAGGATGAATTCCTAAACGCCCTCGCTGGCGAAAACGGCCCGTTCGAGATTATCCATAAGCAAGAGTCCCAGCTCGAGCCAATCGATAAAGGCGCTGTGGGAATGTATCTCGACCGTGAATGGTACGGCCTTGGCGTGAAGCCCGAATTCGAGAGCAGCGACCCCGTTGAAGGCCTCGACGTTTCGATTCTTCAGGAAAAGGTGCTCGCGCCTATTCTGGGAATTGGTGACCCGCGTACCGATGGACGCATCGAGTTCGTGGGCGGAATTCGTGGCTTGCGCGAACTCGAGCGCAAGGTGAACCGCATCGATGCGCGCGGTGATGGTCCCGCGGTGGCGTTTGCGATGTTTCCTACGTCGATCGACGAGCTGCTCGATGTGGCCGACGCCGGTCGCCTTATGCCGCCGAAGTCGACATGGTTTGAGCCGAAGCTTCGCAGCGGTTTGTTTGCTCATTTGATTTAATCGCGGCGTGGTAGCTTGCCGCTGCTTTCCCATTCGTGAGGCCAAGCAGCGGCGCACCGCTGCGTTACAAGTATATTTCGTTTACCGAAAGGCCGTCTGAGCTGCTCTAAGCTCGTCATACACTTTTCTTTCGCAGTACATCGTGGGCGCTTTTGGCGCCGGGAGGGTTGATGCTCATGAAGGAAAGCTTGCCGCTTTACACCGATTTTGAGAAATGCCATTCAATCGATCCGTGTTATTACGCCACTTACGATATCAAGCGAGGCTTGCGCAATGCCGACGGTACGGGCGTTGTGGTTGGCGTTACGAATATCTCGAACGTGCATGGCTACGTTGTTTCCGAGGGCGATAAAGTTCCCGATCGCGGCCGCTTGTCGTATCGCGGCTACAGCATTTCCGATTTGGTCGACCATGCTGTTGCCGAAAACCGTTTCGGCTTCGAGGAAACGGCATACCTGCTTATGGCGGGCGAGCTTCCGACGGCCGAGCAGCTGAAAACCTTCAACGACCTCATCGCCGCCCAACGCGACCTGCCCGATGGATTCACGGCGAATTATATTATGAAGCCGCCTACGCGCGATTTGATGAATGCTATGAGCCGCGCGGTGCTGCAGCTCTACGCTTTCGATGACGAAGCGGAAAACCGCAGCTCGGAGCATGAAATCGATACGGCTATCATGCTGCTCTCGCGCCTTCCGCGCATCATGGTGCTTTCTTACCACGTGATGCGCGATAAATTCTTCGGCGACTCCATGTTCATTCATCACTACATTCCCGGCCAGTCGACCGCCGAGACTATTCTGTCGATGCTGCGCCCCGATCGACAATTTACCGACACCGAGGCAAAAACGCTCGACATCATGCTCATGCTGCATGCTGAGCACGGCGGCGGCAACAACTCGACGTTTACCTGCCGCGCTGTTACGAGTGCCGATACCGACCCGTATTCCGCTTACGCCGCGGCAATCGGCAGCTTAAAGGGTGCGCGCCATGGCGGCGCGAATAATCGCACGCTTCGCATGACCGACGACATCAAGCAGCACGTCGCCGACATTACCGACGAAGGCCAAGTGGCCGATTACCTGCGTAAAATCGTTCGCAAAGAAGCATACGATCGCACGGGCCTTATCTATGGCATGGGCCACGCGGTGTATACGCTTTCCGACCCGCGCGCTGAGTTGCTCCATAAATATGCGGAGCGTTTGGTCGTGGGTACCGAGCATGAAGCGGAATTCCGCTTGCTTGAGATTATCGAGCGCCTGGCGCCGCAGCTGCTCGCCGAGGCTGGCAAGAGCAAAGATATTTGCGCGAATGTCGACCTCTACAGTGGCTGCGTGTATTCTACGTTGGGCGTTCCTCGCGAATTGCTCACGCCGATGTTTGCAAGCGCTCGCATGGCTGGTTGGAGCGCGCACCGTTTCGAGGAAATTGTCTCGGGCAAGCGTATTATGCGCCCCGCGTTCAAGAAAACGGGCCATGCGCGCGAGTATGTCGACATCGCCGATCGAAAATAGTCCCGTTTTGACGAATTCTGGCACGAATTTGCGGTTGTGAACGATTTCCGTGCCCGAAATAATGGGCTTTCTGAAAAGTATTCCGCATAACCCCAGTTCAAGTACATGCTTCCATTCAGAAAGCATGCGAGGGTGCCAAAACAACCGTTCACAACCGCAATTCTCTGCCAGAAAGGCCGCTTCGGCGGCCATTTCTTTCTTAAGGCTTCGTCGTGTCTGCGGAAAGGGCGCGTACAATGCTGGAAGATGTGTGTACGGAAGGAATCTTATGGCCCTGACCACCAATGCCGCGCTTGCGCAGCTGCAACCTTCGGGCATCCGCCGCATTACGGCTTTCGCGAAGCAGACGCCTGGGTGCATTTTGCTTACGCTCGGCGAGCCAGACAGCAATACGGCCGATGCCGTGAAGGAGGAAGTTGCAAAGTCTCTTGCTGCAAACGAAACGCACTATCCGCCCAATAACGGCACAGTGGAATTGCGTCGTGCGATTGCGGCCCACATGGAAAAGCGCAACCTTGCCTACGGTGAAGACGAAATCATCGTGACCTGCGGCGCGACCGAAGCGTTGTTCGCGGCGCTTTCGAGCATTCTTAATCCTGACGATGAAGTACTCGTACCCACGCCGGCGTTTGGTTTGTATGAATCGATCATCTCGGCAAACCGCGCGACGTTCGTTCCCGTCGACACGCGTCCAACCAAATTCCAGCTCACGTTGGAGCAGCTTGAGGCGGCGGCAACTGATCGCACGAAGGCAATCGTACTCACGTCCCCGAACAATCCCACGGGTTGCGTGTTCAATCCGCGTTCCTTGGATGCGGTTGCGAAATTCGCAAAAGCTCATGACATATTTGTCATCTGCGACGATGTGTACACGAGTCTTGTTTACGAAGGCATGTACAAAAGCGACGAAGGTATGCACCTTGGCTTTGCGAGTTGCTATGGCGAACTGCGCGACCGTATTATCGTGTGCGACAGCTTTTCGAAGCCGTACGCCATGACTGGCTGGCGTCTTGGTTGGGTTGCGGCCGATGCTCCGATTTCGGCACAAATCGCAAAAATGCATCAGTATATGGTGTCGTCGGTTCCTTCGTTTGTGCAGCGCGCGGCGATTCGGGCGTTAAAGGAAGATGTTGCACCGGCGCGCGAAGTGTATCGCGCCCGCCGCGACTACGTGCTTGCTCGCTTGAGGGAAATCGGCTTTGATGTCGTCGAGCCCGACGGCGCCTTCTACGTATTCCCCTCTATCGAGAAATTCGGCATGTCTTCGGATGAATTCTGCACGCGTCTCATTGCAGAGAAGGGCGTCGCGCTTGTGCCCGGTTCTTGTTTTGCCGCCGAGGGGTTCGTGCGTCTGTCATATTGCTGTAGCATGGAAAACCTTGAAGAAGGATTGAACCGCTTGGCGGCCTTTGTTCAAACCTTGGAACAGCATTCCGTATAGTGGAACGGGTTTCCCGTGGATAGGCCCCGCTCCCTCAAATGCGGTGTAGAATAACGTCGTTCACAATCTCGCGTATCGAGATGGTTGTGCGTAACGCTGTCGTGCGATTTCGTTCGGCGGTTTTCCAACCAAGAAGGGGACATATATGTCTGATGTTAAGAATATCCTGGTCACTGGCGGCGCTGGCTTTATTGGCAGCCATACGTGCGTCGAGTTGCTCCAGGCTGGTTATGGCGTGGTCATTATCGACGATCTGTCGAATTCCTGCGAGAAGGCCGTTAATCGCATCGCTCAAATCGTGAAGCAGGCAGAAGCCGACGGCAAGGCTCCGGCGGGTGCTTCCGAGCGCATGAGGTTCTACGAGGACAATGTGCTCAATCGCGACGCACTCGAGCGCATCTTTGTCGAGAATGATATTTACGGCGTTATTCACTTCGCTGGGTTCAAAGCTGTGGGCGAGAGCGTCGAAAAGCCACTCGAGTATTACTACAACAACATCACCAACACGCTCATTCTGTGCGACGTTATGCGCAAGCATGGCTGCAAGCGCATTGTGTTCAGCTCGAGCGCCACGGTGTATGGCGAACCCGACAGCGTGCCTTTGAGCGAGACTGCGGAAAAGAAGCCGGCCACCAACCCCTATGGTTGGACGAAATGGATGATTGAGCAGATTCTTACCGATCTGCACACCGCCGACCCCGAATGGGATGTTGTGCTGCTTCGTTACTTCAATCCCATTGGCGCGCATGAAAGCGGCCTCATCGGCGAAGACCCGAAGGGCATTCCGAATAACCTCGTGCCGTATGTCGCGCAGGTCGCGATTGGCAAAATGAAGGCCGTTCGCGTATTCGGCAACGATTATCCCACGCCCGACGGCACGGGTGTGCGCGATTACATCCACGTGGTTGACTTGGCACGCGGCCATGTAGCGGCGCTCAACTGGATGGATGGCAAGACGGGCGTTGAGGTTGTGAACCTCGGCACCGGTAAAGGCTCGAGCGTGCTCGATGTGGTGGCGGCGTTCAGCCGCGCATGCGGCCGTGAGCTTCCCGTTGATATTCAGCCGCGCCGTGCGGGCGATGTTGCGGAAAACTATGCCGACCCACAGAAGGCCAAAGACGTATTCGGTTGGGTTGCGGAATACGACCTCGATCGCATGTGCGCCGATTCGTGGCGCTGGCAGTCGATGAACCCGAACGGGTACGCCGACTAAACGATGCGCAGTTTTGTCCAACGGTGCTCATTGCCGATGCCCGCAAAGGCCTTTGGCGGGCGATTTGCTGTTCGGTCGTTGCTCGTTGTACCGAATTCCTTGGTTGGCCGTCGATCCTCATTTTCTTTACCTATAGCGGTGAGGAGAAGCTCGTAGAGGGTGTGGATGTGGCAAAAACGCATGCTGTGGGGTGGCTGGGTAATCTTGCCACCCCTTTCTTATTGAAACGAGTCAATTAAGAAGCTCGCGCCATGATAGCTGCGAGCTTCTTGCTTTTAATGAATGTTAGGGGTATTCGTCGTTTACCTTGTCCGCATCCCCTTACCATATCCATTGGGTACCTCCTTCTTTTCAGGAAGGCGCAACCCGCAAGATGCGGACACCGCTGATGGGGAAACTATATCAAATTTTCGAATAAATGTTCGCTAACAATAGAACTTTTGGTACTGCTTTAGAAACGCGAGAAACTCTTCATCTTGCGGGCTTAAGGTGCGGTCGGTGCGCCATGCAACACCGAAACCCCAGGTGAGTTCTTCGACTGGAATGCCTACGAGCCCTTCTTTCTCGAAGAGCGTCGCATGTGGTCTGGGCATAAGCGCTGCTGCGCGACCTTGCATGGCAGCTTCTAGCACGGCAATCATTTCGGTCGAGTAGATGAATTTTGCATCGGGCGCCGCTTCGCGAATAATGGGTTCGTTCTTTTTGCTTGTTTTGAATTCACCCGGCGTAACGCATGCAATAGTGAGTCCATTCAGGTCGGAAGCGCAAATCATAGCTTTCGGAGCAAGGGGACAATCGCTTTTCACTACGAGATGCATGCGGTCTTTCAAAATGGGCAGCGACGAAAACATAGTGTGGTCTATAGGGTCGTTAAGTAAAGCGAAATCACATGTTTTCTCGTATAGATTGCTTTCGCAATCGTAGTCGACGAGGTCGCGCGTTATTTCAACATGCGCCCCGGTGGTGCTTTGCTCGTTGAACCGTTCAATGGCGTCATGGGGAAGCGAGTTGGTAAGACCTGTTGAAACGGCAAACAATATATTGCCCGACCTGCGCCTTTGCAAAGTGTTGATTTCATCCAGCATAAGGTCGTATTCGTTTTGCATCGCGCAAGCGCGTTGATAGAAAATCCTCCCGTATTCCGTGAGCTCAAGCGTTCCTGATCCGTTCGAGATAAGTGGTACGCCCATCGTTGCTTCCAGGCGCTTGATTGATGTTGAAAGGCCTTGTGTTGTTAAGAAAAGCTCCCGCGACGCGCGGGCGTAGCTTTTCGTGCGCGCAAGGGTAGTGAAATACCGGCAAACTTTGATATCCATAAGCCATCCCTCCCATAGGCTTATTGCATGGGTGCGGCTCCCCAACCGCGCCTTCTAAATATGCTCCCTCACCGGCGCTTGGGGGTCAAGGTGTTTGAGCATTCTCGGTTTGTTTCAAAACATAAAAAAGCTGTTGATTTCATTTTCGGGTCGTTCATCGCAGAATTCGTGGTGAGGGAGCCGCCAGGGAGGGCGGTTCAAACAAGGGAATCCACAGGAGGGAAACATGGATATCTCAAGGCGTAATTTCTTGAAGGCCGGCGCGGTTGCGAGCGCTCTTGGCTTGAGCGGTGCCGCTTTGGCGGGGTGCTCTTCGCCGTCTTCGGCGAGCGAAAGCAAAGCGAAAGCGAAGGATTCCGCCGAATACGACCCTATGGCATGGCTGGGTGAAGCGCCCGATTTGACTCCGGAACAGTGCGATGAAACGGTCGAGACTGAGGTTTTGGTCGTTGGCTCTGCGCTTGCTGGTTCCATGGCTGCGTATGGCGCTGTGAAAAATGGCGCTAAGGTGAACGTCATCGAACGCAATGGCGCACCTCATATTGGCGGCATGACCATCTCGTTCTTGAACTCCGAGACCCAGCTTTCGCAAGGCTTGCCGAAATACGACAAGGTACAGGTTGCGAACCAGATGTTCAACCTCACGCAGTATCGCTCTGACATGAAACTCAATGCCGTGTGGTGCAACCGTTCGGGTGAAATTTTGGATAATCTGGTGAAGGATTTCTGCGAACCCTATGGCCAGTATTACCAGCCGCTGAGCTTGGAAGGTATCTTCCCCGATCCCACACAGGAAATTAATTCCTATATTTCCACGGGCGTGGCTTTCTCCGAGAAAACCGACATCCTTACCGACTTCACCCACAACATTCACAAGTTTCTTGAGGATGAGGGCGTTATTACCGACTACAACACGCGCGGCGAAGTTATCGTGAAAGACGATTCCGGCAAAGTGACCGGCGTTATTGCCAGCAAGGGCGATAAGAAGGTTTACTACAAGGCCAGTAAGGGCGTCGTCATGTGCACGGGCTCGTTCGGCGCGAACGAAGCTATGGTGAATCGCTTCTTCTCGCCAGAGCTTGCGAAATTTGCCCTCGAGAACAACTCGTACAACGCATATATGGGCGATGACCCCGTTGATGAAGTTATGGACGATGGCCTTGGCCATAAAATGCTGTGCTGGGCCGGCGGCCAGATGGAAGACCGTTCCGGCTACGCTTCTTGGCAGACCACCGCATGGCGTTCGTTCCCCTATTTGCTGGTTGACAGCAAGGGCGAGCGTTTTATGAATGAATGCACGTCGCTTCTGACCAGCGTTCACCTGATTGCCGACCTTCCGGGCGACGACAATTATGTGTGGCAGATTATTCCGACCAACGATTTCGCCATGCCTTCTTCGTTCGGCTACAACAAAGAGCAGGCGGCGCAGGTGTTCGATATTGAAAAGACCGAACACTATGAAGCCGATTCCATTGAAGAGCTTGCCAAGAAGATCAACGTTCCCGCCGACGCTTTGGTTGCCACAGTGAAACGCTACAACGAGATGTGCGAGAAGGGCGAAGATACCGATTACATGAAGGCCAAGCGCTATCTTGATCCGATTGACGACGGCCCGTACCAAGCCTGGAAGATGACGTATCTGTTCTATTGCACACTCGGCGGTGTTCGCTGCAACGAGAACTTGCAAGTGCTCGATGAAAATCGCGACCCCATTCCTGGCTTGTATGCCGCCGGCAATACGGTTGGCTACCGTTTTGGTTCCAGCTATGAGACATTGCTGCACGGCGGTTCGAATGGCCTGGCCGCAACGCATGGCTACCTGGCTGGTGAATCTGCCGCGAAAGCATAGTCGAGAAAATATTTCTTCGCGATTCCCTTGCCCCCCATCGAGCCCTTCCTTTATTCGGTGGGCATATAGAAGAAACCCGCAGTCGTGCGATCTGCGGGTTTCTTGTTTCATTAGCACATTATTGGCCGAGGTCTTGCGTATCGGTGGTATTGATGCGAGCCCTCTTATTCGCTTCTCAACGCTTCGACCGGGTCTTTCTTCGCGGCGGCGCTTGAAGGAATGAGGCCTGCCAAGAATGTGAGCAACACGCTTATGCCGACCAGGGCAATTGCGGCCTGCCACGGCAGGATCGCGACGTTTTCCACGTCAAATAACGAGTACACAATCGCGTTCGCGGGAATGCATGCCAGAGCCGTAAGCCCGATGCCGATAACGCCTGCCGCGAAACCGACGATGATGGTTTCGGCGTTGAATACACGGCTGATATCGCCCTTGCTCGCACCAATCGAGCGTAAAATGCCAATTTCTTTCTTGCGCTCAAGCACGCTAATGTAGGTGATGATGCCAATCATGATAGAACTCACCACAAGCGAAATCGCGACGAACGCTACCAATACATAGCTGATCATATTCACGATGGTAGTCACGCTGCTCATGAGTGCGCCCACGATGTCGGTATAGTTCACGACTTTGTCTTCGTCGCCAGTGGCGTTCATTTTGTCGTTGTAACCATCGAGGATGTCAATCACGCTTTGCTTGCTTTCGAAATCCTTCGGGTAAATGTCGATGCTCGCCGGCTTTGCGTAGTCGGCCCAGCCGAACTTCTTCATGTTGTTATCGTAACTGCTCTGCTCGGTCGACATGAGGCTCGCCATGAGCTCGGAAAGCTCCTGCTCGTTCATATTCATTTGGAATGCGTCGGCAAAAGCGCTCTCATCGATGCCCATGGCTTTTGACATATTTGCCGAAAGGGTGGACATATAGGTGGTCATCGCGGAGGAGACTTGGTTTTGGATCGCTGTTCCATATTGCGTCATGACCTGCGTCATTGCTGTTTGCATATACGACTGCATAGCGACGGAAAGCTGCTCTTGCAGCTGCTGCGAAATAGCTGCAGAAAGTGCGGGTAGAAGCTGCGCTTGTAGTTGCTGTGAAAGCTGCTCTTGCAGCTGCTGTTGGATTTGTTCGCTCATACCGCTGAAATCGATGCTGTCGGCAATGGCCTTCTCCATGGCGGCTTTCGTGATGGGGTCTGCGAGATACGCCTCAACTGCCGCTTTTTGATCAGTGGCGTATTCAGGGTGGTCGCCCTTGATTTGTTCCTGGAGCCAAGAGGGGTACGCGCCCATGATATTCATGATGCCCTGGGTAAGAATGTCGGTTTTGATATCGGGCTGGGCGCCATCGAAGTTGAGCTTGATATTGCTGAAGTCGAGGTTTAACTGGCTCATGTCAATCTTACTCGGGTCGATTTGAATGCCCGAAGCATCGAATGCTGGCATGTTGGACAAGTCGATACTGGCCCCCGACAAATCCATGCTGCTCGAGAGGTCGGCGTTCGAGAGACCTGCGGCCAGCGCGCTTTCATCGAACGTGAACGCGCCCTGCAGCTTTTCGCCGTCAATCGTGAACAGGCTCGACGTATCGAACCCATTGCCGTCTTTCGATTCGTCTTCTTCTTCGGCGAACGATTTGCCCGTAATCACATTGGTTGCGGGGTCTGCCTGCTGGTCTTTTACGATTTGCTTGTCGCTCGCCTCATCAATGAGGTGGTTGATCAAATCGTTCGAGTAATACAGGCCCGTTGAAAGCGAAGTGATTTTCTCGCCTTCTTTCGGCTTCACAACGCCGCACACCTTAAGCGTTTCGCCGTGGTCGACCAAGCTTTTCATATAGTCGGCATCGCCGCTCTTGTCTTTCCAAACCTGGTAATCGCTGTCGTACTGATAGAAATCGGCGCCATTGACGAGCTTGAACTCCACATTCATGAGGTCGTTGTAGTCGAGGTCGAGCGTGTTGTCGGGCACCTGCACTTCTTCCTCGTTGGCGAATTCGCGCACCATTTCTTCGAGTTCCTTATGGTCGCGCAAGCCCATGGAGTACAGCATGAAATCGCTCACGTTGCCGTTCGGCGTGAGCACTGCTACGACCTCGTCGTAATTTTCGGGCCAATGGCCTGCGACGACGTCGTATTGGTTATCGACCTGGCTCATGTTCGCGGGCAGCTTGTAGAAAATGTTCGTGCTCATCATCGACGACATGATGCCATTGCTCGATGCGCCTAATCCCACGCTCGCGAACGATTTATCGGGGTTTACCTGGTGTACGCCGTCGTCGGTGTTTGGATTGAAAATCTGCGGAGTAACGCTATAGCCGTATTCGATTGAATTCACGTAGCTGTCGATGTCGGTGCCGCCGTTGTCGAAATACTCTTTCAGCGATGCGAGGTCGTTGCTTCCGATGCTCGAGAACATGCCTGTGATCATTTTCGATTCATGCACCGGTTTGCCCGAATTGCTCGAAGCGGTCGCATCGTTTGCCTGCGAGTTTGTGCCTGTGTTTGAATCGTCGCTCGCTCCGCCCATGCCCATCGTCATCATGCTGGTCATGTCGAAGCCCTGGTCTTGGATTTGCAGAGGGTATTCTGAAAGCGTGTTTTCTTCGACATTCGCGATGTATTGGTTCACGCCATTCGCGAGCGACAAGATGGCGGCGATGCCAATAATGCCGATGCTGCCCGCGAAAGCGGTCATGAGTGTGCGGCCTTTTTTCGTGAGCAAGTTCTTGAATGAAAGCGAAAGCGCCGTGAAAAACGACATGCTTGTTTGACGTGCGGCTTTGGCTTCGCGGCGTGGCTCATTGCTTGCGTCGGGGTCAAAGGGTCGCGTGTCGCTTTTGATAACGCCGTCGGCGAGGTTCACGATGCGTGTAGCGTATTGTTCGGCCAACTCAGGGTTATGCGTTACCATAATTACCAAGCGGTCGCCGGCGATTTCGGTGAGCAAATCCATAATTTGCACGCTCGTTTTTGAGTCGAGGGCGCCGGTGGGTTCGTCGGCCAGGATGATTTCAGGCTCGTTGACCAGGGCGCGCGCAATGGCGACGCGCTGCATTTGGCCGCCAGAAAGCTGGCTTGGCTTTTTATTGATATGCTCGCGAAGGCCTACCCGCTCGAGCGCCGCGCATGCTCGCTCACGTCGCTCCGCACGCGACACGCCTGAAAGCGTGAGGGCCAATTCCACGTTTTCCAGAATGGTTTGATGGGGAATGAGGTTATATGCCTGGAACACAAAGCCGATGCGATTGTTTCGGTAAGTGTCCCAGTCGCGATCGCGATATTGCTTGGTGGAAATGCCATCGATGAGCAAGTCGCCCGAATCGTAATGGTCGAGGCCTCCGATGATGTTGAGCGTAGTCGTTTTGCCCGAACCCGAAGGGCCTAAAATGGCGACGAACTCGTTGTCGCGAAATGCGAGCGACACATGGTCGAGCGCGACCTGCGTGAAGTTGGCCGTGGTGTATGACTTGCATACGTCTTTGAGTTGTAGCATGCAATGCCTTTCGAAAATGCGAAAATAATTGAGCTTCTAAAGCATTATGCCCCAATCGCTGCGGCTCGCCTTGCTTCGTTGCCCAGCCGCAAAAGAAAACGCCATGATTGAGCGGGGTGTGATCGATGAAGCTTCACTCTGGTCGCAATCGCTGTTATTTATGGCCAACATCTGTTTGCTTGGCAAAAGCGAGGCGTACCTTTCTCCCGCGTGCGCGAACGACATGCTAGAATAACAAGGTTTTCAAATGCCTCCGTAGCTCAGGGGATAGAGCACCGCTCTCCTAAAGCGGGTGTCGACGGTTCGAATCCGCCCGGGGGCACCATGATATTTTTTAAGGCCAGGCGCTGTTGCTGCCCGGCCTTTTCCTTTATATGGCATACGGTTCGTTGCAGCAGGTTCGGTTGGCTTACGGAATGCGAATCAGCTTCTTGTAGGTCTCGAGCCCCGCCATGAGCACTTCTTCGTCGAAATTGAAGGTGTCGGCATGCAATGGAATGCCCGTGCCAGTTCCCAATAGAAGGAATACGCCGGGCAGGTGGCGCTGGTAGAACGCGAAGTCTTCCGCGATAAGCAGCGGCTTGGGAAGTTCGGTTACATCGATGTAACGCGAGGCAAGCTCGAACAGCTCTTCGTTGTTCACTACGGGCGGGTAACCTTCGCTGAAATCGACATTGACGGTGCAGCCCGCTTCCGCGGCACGACGCTCAGCGATTTCGCGCAACGCTCCCTTCGCCTCAGTGCCCATTTTCTCGCTGAAGGTGCGCAGCGTGCCTTCAATATAGGTACGCGAAGAAATCACGTTACGCGCTTGCCCGCTTTCGAGCAGGCCACATTTGAATGTGCAGGGTTCCTCCTGCGCACGCTTCGCCATGTAGTCGTACGCCTCGAGAATGAAGCGCATGCCTGCCTCCATGGAATCGGCGCCATCTTCGGCCTTGGCGATATGCGTGGCTTTGCCGAAGAACGTGAACGTGCTTTCGCTTGTGGCTGCAAGCAGCGCACCAGGGCGGCTTGCGATTTGGCCTTTCGGCAAATCGGGCCACAAATGAAAGCCGAAAATGCGGTCGACGTGGTATTTCTCGAACACCCCCGATTCGCAGATGAACTGTGCGCCACCGGTGGTTTCCTCGGCGGGTTGGAATACGATGAGCACGCTGCGCTCAAGTTTGTCGAGGTTCGCGGCGATATGGCGCGCGAGGCCGAGCGCCATGGCCATGTGCCCGTCGTGGCCGCATGCGTGCATTTGCCCGTCATGCGTGGAACAGAACGGCACTCCCGATTTTTCGGTCACGGGCAGCGCGTCCATATCGGTGCGAATGGCGGTTGCGTGCTCGCTTCCGCGATCGAACCACGCGCATACCGTGGAAGCGCACGGCTCGAACACTTCACATGGCAGCTTGTCGATGATCGAATGCACGTACGCGATGGTTTTCGGCAAATCGAAGTCAACTTCGGGAATTTGATGCAGGTCGCGGCGGTATTGCGTGAGGTCGACCAGCGTGGGTTCGGCAAACACGCCGCTGCAAGGTTCGCATTCGTTCATAGTGCCTCTTCGTCTAAAAGTTCCTTGAATTCTCGCGCATTATAGCCTTCGCGCTTTGACTTTAGTGCACTAAAGTGATAGTTTCATTCGAACGATAGAGGCGCGGGTGCGATGGGCCTTGGGGAAGTCGGCAGGCATTGATCCCAAAGCGAGGCAAACCCGCCGAATTCGCCTTGCCGGGCGCGGCGCGCGAATGGGTTTGCGGGAAACACCCGCAAGACTGTCTGCGAAATCGCAGGTGCGCTATCTTGCTGTGAAATGTTTTGCGCTGCCGCTGGCCGCGCATGCGACGCCAGTGAGGCCGTGCCTTGCTGGCTTTTTTATTATGCGGCTCGGGATGGAGCCCCTTTTCCCGCCGGGCCGCGCGTAGGTTTTGAGAAAGGCGACGCGCATGAATAAGCAACCCTTCGTTTCGAAGGCCCAACTCGATGAGATTATCGAGCATTACCCCACGCCGTTCCATCTCTATGACGAGGCGGGCATTCGTCGAAACATGGAAGCGGTGCGCGACGCGTTCGCGTGGAACCCAGGCTTCAAGGAATACTTTGCGGTAAAGGCCACGCCGAACCCGTTCCTTATCAATATCCTGCGCGATTACGGGTGCGGATGCGACTGTTCTTCGGCAACTGAGCTGCAACTTTGCGATGCTATGGGCATCTCGGGCCACGACATTATGTTCTCGTCGAATGAAACCCCCGCAGCCGACTACGAGGCGGCTGCTAGGCTGGGTGCCATTATCAACCTCGACGATATTTCGCACATCGATTTCCTCGAACAAACGATTGGCGGCATCCCAGAAACCATCAGCTGCCGTTATAATCCCGGTGGCCTTTTCGAAATTTCGAACGGCATTATGGACAACCCGGGCGATGCCAAGTACGGCATGACGACCGAGCAGCTGTTCGAGGCGTTCCGCACGCTCAAGGCCAAGGGCGCCAAGCATTTCGGCATCCATGCTTTCCTGTGCAGCAATACCGTGACGAACGACTATTACCCCGAGCTCGCCGCCGTGCTGTTCAAGCTGGCTGTTCGGCTGCAGCAAGAGACGGGCGCGCACATTGAGTTCATCAACCTGTCGGGCGGTGTGGGCATTCCTTATGAGCCCGGCCAAGAGCCGAACGATATTCAAGCGATTGGTGAAGGCGTTCGCCGCGTGTATGAGGAAATCCTTGTGCCTGCTGGCATGGGTGATGTAGCGATTTTCACGGAAATGGGTCGCTTCATGATGGGCCCATACGGTTGCTTGGTTACCACGGCTATCCACCACAAGCATATTTACAAGGAATATATCGGCGTCGATGCGTGTGCAGCGAATCTCATGCGTCCAGCGCTGTATGGCTCCTACCACCACATTACCGTGGCGGGCAAGGAAGACGCGCCGTGCGACCACGTGTATGACGTGGTAGGGGGCCTGTGCGAGAACAACGACAAATTCGCGATTGACCGTGCGCTGCCCGAAATCGAGGATGGCGACGTGCTCGTGATTCATGATACGGGCGCGCATGGCCACTCCATGGGCTACAACTACAACGGCAAGCTGCGCAGCGCTGAGCTGCTGCTTCGTGAAGACGGCAGCGTGAAACTTATTCGCCGCGCCGAGACGCCAGCCGACTACTTCGCGACGCTGTATGGTTGCGACGAGCTGCTGGAGAACGCCCCGTACGATGCAGAGAAGTTGAAACGGAAATAAGCGCTGTCTGACCATCGAAGGTCAGCGAGAGACCGCCCGGTGTTTCGAAGAGCCCCGCCGCGCGGCCGAGCTCCTTTGCCAGGCGAGGGTAAGCGCATAAGGGGCTAGACGAAGCGCCCGGCGGCCTTGCGGCGTCGAGCACTTCGTCGTTTGTTGAAACAACGAAAGGAAAGAACATGGCAGACATGAAAGGTTTGAGTGGCTCCATTGTGGCGCTCGTCACGCCGTTCGCTGAAGACGGCAGCGTCGACTTCGAGGCGCTTGGCCGCCTGGTCGATTTTCATCTGGCAAACGGGACCGACGCCCTGCTCACGTTGGGCACCACGGGCGAATCGTCGACCATGTCGCATGAGGAAGACGACGAGGTGTGCAAGTTCGTCGTCGATCGCGTGGCGGGACGCGTGCCCGTTATCGCGGGCAGCGGCTCGAACAGTACGCAGACTATGCTCGAAAAGAGCCTGAGCTTCCAGAAGATGGGCGCCGATGGTCTGCTGCTTATCACGCCGTACTACAACAAGTCGAACGAAGAGGGCATCTACCGTCATTTCACCACGGTGCTCGATGCGGTTGATATTCCCTGTATCCTGTACAACGTGCCTGGTCGTACGGGGTGCTCTATTTCCGAGAAGAATGTCGCGCGCCTGGCGAAGCATCCCAACGCTTTCGGCATCAAAGAGGCTTCGGGCAATATTGGCTATGCGACGAAAATCGCGCGCTACCTGTCCGATGACTTCTGCATGTTCTCGGGCAACGACGATATCGTTTTGCCCATGATGGCGTTGGGCAGCCGCGGCGTTATTTCGGTTTGGGCGAATGTGCAGCCGAAGGAAGTGCACGACATGTGCCACGCGTGGCTCGCGGGCGATCATGCCGCCGCATTGAAAACCCAGCTTGCAGGCATCGAGCTGGTCGATTCGCTGTTCTGCGAAGTGAATCCCATTCCGGTGAAATACGCGCTGGAACTCATGGGCTTTGGCAAGGCGGTATATCGCCAGCCGTTGTGCGAGCCGAGCGACGCGGCGAAGGCGACGATTGCCGCTGCCATGAAGAATGCCGGCATTATCTAGCACAGCCGCCGCTTTCAGTTGTTGAAGGGAAACGAACATGACCAAAGTACTTGTTATCGGCGATGGCCGTATGGGAACCATCATTCGCGAGCTTGTTGAAGCCGACGAATCGCTCGAGCTTACGGGCGTTATCGGCATCGACAACAAGGATGAGCTCGCCGACGCGACTCCTGCGGCCGATGTCGCAATCGACTTCTCCCATAAGAGCATGCTCGATTTGGTTGAGGCTTACGTGAATCGCACGGGTGCAGCGCTTGTGAGCGGCACCACCGGTTACGACGAAGCTGAAATGGGTCGCATTCGCGCGCTTGGCGAGAAGGCGCCCGTCATTCATAGCGCGAATTACTCGCTTGGTGTGGCGGTATTGCGCCGTCTTGCCGCCGAGGCCGCAAAAGCGCTGCCCGGTTTCGATATCGAAATCGTCGAGACCCACCACAATCAGAAGATCGACGCACCGAGCGGCACTGCGAAACTGCTGCTCTCGGCCGTGAATCCCGACGATGAGTGCGACGTAGTGTACGGCCGTGAAGGCATGTGCGGGAAGCGCCCCGCTCGAGAAATCGGCGTGCATGCCCTGCGTGGCGGCACGGTCGCAGGCACCCACACGGTGCACTTCTTCGGCGAAGACGAGGAAGTCGCCCTTACGCACCGCGCCACGTCACGTCGCATTTTCGCATCGGGCGCTGTGGCTGCGGCGAAAAAGCTGGTCGAACGTGAACCTGGGTTCTACGGCTTCGACGAGCTGATGTTTTAACGACGGCGGTGATGCCGAGAATCGAAAGGATCAACATGAACGCTGAAGAAATCATCAATTTCATCGCTACGTCTGAAAAGAAAACTCCGGTGAAGGTGTATGTACGCGAGAAGCCTGGCCAGAAGGTTAACTATAAGGCCAGCGCTACGAAGGGCGAAGTGAAGGTGTTTGGTGGCCGCAAGGGTAAGATTGTGTTCGGCGATTGGGCCGACATCAAGCCTGTGCTCGAAGCCAACGCCGACGCATTCGATTACTACGAAGTCGAGAATGATTGCCGCAATTCCGCTGTGCCCATGCTCGATATGAAGGAAATCAACGCTCGCATTGAGCCGGGTGCCATTATTCGTGACCAGGTTGAGATTGGCGATAATGCCGTCATCATGATGGGCGCGGTTATTAATATCGGCGCGGTTATCGGCGAAGGCTCCATGATCGATATGGGCGTGGTGTTGGGTGGCCGTGCCATTGTTGGCAAACATTGCCACATTGGCGCAGGCACGGTGCTTGCCGGCGTGGTTGAGCCTGCGAGCGCAACCCCCGTTATCGTCGAGGACAATGTCATGATTGGCGCGAACGCCGTGGTGCTCGAAGGTTGCCGCGTGGGCGAGGGCGCTGTTGTTGCCGCCGGTGCCGTTGTGGTGAACGACGTTCCCGCGGGCGCGGTTGTCGCTGGCGTTCCCGCGAAGGTCATTAAGATGAAGGATGCAAAAACCGAGGGCAAAACTGCTCTGGTCGACGCGCTTCGCACGCTTTAGCTTTTCGGTGCGGTGAAGGGCTCATCCCTTTGCCGCACGTACGCGCTTCAATGGCAAAACAACGGTAAAACCCATCATCATCTCTAAGTGTTGAGCCTTTTGAGCTGGGTAAACAATATATTCAACACATTTGGTCCATATATTGAAACACTTACCATCCCCTTGATTCAACCATGGGGGATGGTTCTTTTTTCGGCAAAACTTCCCATAATGCAATGCGTCGGTTCGGGGTGCAGGAGGCGCCACGAACCATAAGCAAGGCCTGTGAGGGCCACATGGTTAAAGCGCAGCCAGAGGGGGCTGCACAATCCAAAGGGAGGATTACACCATGAGCATTGAGAATGGTATGAGCCGTCGTAACTTCTTGTCCGGCGCTGCTGTCGCGGGTGCCGCGATTGCCGGCATGGCTGGCTTGAGCGCTTGCTCACCGGCTGCTTCTAGCTCCAAGAGCGAAGCCAAAGCCGACACCAAGGCTGCCGCTACGGGTGAGGCCACGATGGGCTTCGACGGCACGGGCGCTATGCCTTGGCTTGGCGAGAAGCCTGAAATCGCCGATGCCGACGTTGAAGAGACCGTCGACGCCGACGTTGTCGTTGTGGGCCTGGGCGCCGCTGGCGTTCCCGCCACTCGCGCTGCCGCCGAGGCTGGTGCGAAGGTTGTTGCGCTCGAGTCTTCGCCGAAGCTCAACTCCGTTGCTTCCGACATGGCTATTTTCGGTGGCGAGACGCAGGCCAAGTGGGGCCGCGGCGACGGCTTCCTTGACAAGAAGATGGTCGTCAACATGCACATGGAAGAGTGCAGCCATCATGTGAACCAGTCCATCATTTCCACCTACTACGACAAGTCGGGCGAGGCCCTCGACTGGTTTGTGGCTGGTTCCAAGGATCTTTACATCGCTCCTGAAAGCTATGCCGAGATTCCCGAGGCAAGCCAGAAGAACTACATGTTCCCTTACATGTATCCCGTGCCTGAGACCTATGATTACACTAAGGAAGATTTGCCCTGCTACCCCACATCGGTCGGCTTCAGCAGCCTGGCGACCGTCATGCAGGACAACCTGCAGTGCGCCATCGACGCGGGCGCCGATGTGCGTTACGAGACCAAGGGCATCGAACTTATTCAGGACGCCGACGGCACCGTGACTGGCGTCTTCGCCCAGAAGACCGGCTCTGAGAAGTACATCAAGATCAATGCGAAGGCCGTTATTATCGCGACCGGCGACTACTTGGGCAACGAGGACATGATGAAGTTCTACGCTCCTCAGTGCGTTGAGAACGGCGTTCATATTCTGTCCCTCGACATGGACTCCGCGGGCAACTACACCAACATCGGTGAAGGCCACAAGATGGGCGCATGGGCCGGTGCCCACATCGAGCAGTGGCACGCTCCTGTCATCCACCACATGGGTGGCGGCGCTGGCCCCGACGGCCGTGGCGTTATTGGCAACAACGGCTACCTGTGGCTGAACCTGCGCGGCAAGCGCTTCATGAACGAAGACATTCCTGGTCAGCAGCTTGAGAACCAGGTTGAGCTTCAGCCTGAGCGCAAGGCTTACCAGTTCTTCGACGCCAGCTGGCCCGAGCAGCTCAAGTACTTCCCGGCTGCCCACGGTGTTGCATGCATCTATCGCGAAGAGGAGCTTCCTGAGTACACCGCCTCTGGCCTGCGCATCAATGTGCGTACCCAGAAAGATATCGACGACGCTGTCGCTGACGGCCGTTGCCTGAAGGCCGACACCATCGACGAGCTGCTTTCCAAAATCGAGGGCATCGACGTCGACGAGGCCAAGAAGTCCATCGAGCGTTACAACGAGCTGTGCAAGGCTGGCGAAGACACCGACTTCTTCAAGAGCTCTCAGCGCCTGTTCGCCCTGGAGAATGGTCCGTTCTACGCTGCTGAGTGCGGTTGCGCCCTTACCCTGGGCAACCTGGGCGGCTTCGATTCCGACGACGAGTGCCATGTGTACGACAACGATCGCAAGATCATCAAGGGTCTGTACGCTTGCGGCGCTCCGCAGGGTGGTCGTTTCGCGGTTCAGTACCCCATCTCGCTCAAGGGCCTTTCCTGCGGCATGTGCATGGTGTACGGCAAGATTGCTGGCGAAAACGCTGCTGCCGGCAAATAATGAGTTGGCGCTGACGTTTCGCAGCGCGGCAACACGATAACTCGTAAGGGCCGATTCCACCCCTCCACCTTCCCTTCAAGGAATCGGCCCCTTTTTAGAAAAGGCTCGAGCTTTGCGGCTCGAGCCTTTTGTTGTTTTAGGCGGGGCTGGCCCTCGCGAAACAATGTTTGAGAAGGGGAGGGCGGTTATGCCCGTTCGAATCGGTATCGCTGCTTGGCGTCGGGGTACTTATCGCGATCGACTTCGCCTGCGAACATGTCGAGCGGCCGCGCCCAGAGGCCGCGCTCGCCATAGAGCGCGCGGTAAATGACCAGGGACTCTTCGGTTTCCGAATGTTTTGCCACGCCAATGACCTCGTATTCGTTTCCTTTGAAGTGGCGATATACGCCTGGTGTGATTTCGCGTTCCATGCTTGGTCGCCTTCCTTTTAAACGAAAACAGGCCAGGCAAATTGCCTGGCCTGTGACATATCTGGCGGAGGAAGTAGGATTTGAACCCACGGTACCTTGCGGCACAACAGTTTTCAAGACTGCCGCCTTCAACCACTCGGCCATTCCTCCAAAGCCCTGAAAGCATACCACAAAGCGTGGTGTCTTCAAGGAAATGCGTCGACGTTCGCCGAAATTGCGTGCGTGCATCACGATTTCGGGTTCATCTTGTATGTTCGTCGCTGTCGCGGGTTTTCTGCATCGCCTCGGCAGCGGGTTCATCTCGAGGGTTCTACTGCAACCACGAATTAGCGCTCGGGCCTGCGATGCAACGATTCTCGGTGCATCGCTGTCGCGTTTGCGACGGTGCTTATGCCGTTGCGGCGGCCTGCGTCAGCTCCGATTCGTTTTGCTCCAGGTATTTGCTCATGGAATAGTGCGCGATGTCGCTTCGGTTGATGACGCCTACGAGCTGGCCCTCGTCAGTCACGGGAACCTTCTTCAGGTGATTCTCGCCCAACACGCGGCACACCTCGCGAATGTCGGTGTGAACGTCAATCGAAATCACGCCATGCGTTGCGATATCGTACGCACGCATTTTCATGACCTTCGCGGCTTTCACGGCGAAGTCGTCGCTGCTCGATTCAGTGAGCATAATGAGCGCCACAGGGTCGGTATAGGTGCTGTGGCGCTTCGAGAGGAAGCGAGCCACGTCGCCGTCCGAGACGAATGCGATGGGCTTGCCGTCGCCATCCACGATGGGTGCCGCCGAAATATGATGGTCGACGAGCAGCTTCACGGCATCGAAAACCGTTGCACTCTCGGGCAGGGTGAACACATCGCGTTTCATGATGCTTTCGAGCACAGAACGCTTGACGTTGTCGGGGTCGGCCTCGGCCGCATCGCTCGGCTTGTCTTTCACGAAAATCACGGTAAGCACGAAACCAATAAGGCACATTACCGTGGCTCCTGCAAACGCCATATTCACGCCGAAAATGCCTGCGTGCACGGGGTTTGTCGCGCCTGCGCTCATATTCGTAGCAATAGAGGAAATGGAAACGAGCAAGGCAGTTCCGAACGAGCCCGCCACCTGGCGCAGGGTATTGTTCACCGACGTACCATGGTTCATGAGGCTGTTGTCGAGCGCATTCATGGCCCATGTGGTGATAGGCATGTTCACGAGCGAAAGCGAGAACATGCGCACCGTGTACAGAATGGTGAGGTAGATAAGCCCCGTCGAGTCACCCAGGAATGCGAACGCGAGCGTCGAGAGGGTGAGCGCGCTTGTGCCAATGAGGCTCAGCACGCGCGGGCCGTGCTTGTCGAAAAGGCGTCCGGCAATGGGGCCCATCGCGCCCATCACGATAGCGCCCGGCAGAATAACCAAGCCCGAAACGGTCGCTGAATAACCTAGGTAGCTTTGCAGATAAATCGGCATCAGAATGCCTGCTGCCAAAAGTGCGCCCTGCACGAGCATGCCAATAATGGTGCCCACCAGGAATTTCCTGTTCGCGAGCACACGCACCTCGAGCATAGGACGATCCATCTTCAGCTGGCGGCGGAAGAACAGCGCCACCACAATGGCGCCAACGAGCGTGATTGCCGCGTCGGCGATGTTGAGCCCGTTTGAACCGATGGTCGAAAAGCCATACAGAATGCCGCCGAAACCGATGGTCGAAAGCGCGACCGAAGGCTTGTCGAGCGGCAGGTTCTTCGACTCATTCTTCGGTGTACTTTTCAGCGCGAACCAGGCGCAGATAATACCCGCCGCCGAAAGCGCCACCACAATCCAGAACAGCACGTGCCAGTTGTAGACGTCGATCACGAAACCGGCCGCCGAAGGGCCAATGGCGGGCGCGAATGCGATGACGATGCCGAACAGGCCCATGGCCGATCCGCGACGTTCGGGCGGGAAGGTGAGCATGAGCACCGTCATGACCATGGGCATCAAAATACCCGCGCCGGCCGCCTGCAGCAAACGGCCAGCAAGCAGCACGGGGAAATTGGGGCCCCAGCCCGAAAGCGCCGAACCGGCGGTGAAAATAAGCATCGACACCGTGAATAGGTTGCGTGTGGAATAGCGGTCGATCAGGTAAGCAGTAATGGGAATCATGATGGCGTTGACCAGGGTGAAGCCCGTGGTGAGCCATTGCGCCGTTGCCGCATCGACGCTCATTTCCGTCATAATGGAAGGCAAGGCGGGTGTGACCAGGGTTTGGTTCAGCACGGTCACGAATGTGCCGAAAATCATGACGACAAGCATAATTATTTGGTGTCGAGCTAATTTCAAATCAAAGGCTCCCTTCCGCGGCGTGTGCCGCAATGTTTTCGGGCCGGATATAGCGCCCCGGCGAAGCGATTTGGGCCAAGTGCGCACGAAGTTAGAGGCGCAGTCGCCTTCAACACGCATGTTGTTCCAAAGAAAATGCCTCCAGGGGGAGGCGTGACCTTTTCATTATAGGAGCGCCCTGAAACCGACTCGTTCGTCGTGCTCGATTATGCGGAAAGGCGGCACCGCAGATTCACGCTACGTTCACAGCTTGGTGGCTGATTCGCGAAAAGCCCCGCAGCGCGCGGGCATGCTCTACAATGCACACTGCATATATATGAAGGAAGGAGCTTGCATGGCATGGAGCTATGAGGGCATGTCGCTTGCCGAAGCGTGGCGGTCGGCCGACGATGTTGCCGAAGATGACGAACGCTTCATGCATGCAGCCCTTGAACAGGCAAAACGCGCGGCACTTGAAGGCGAGGTGCCCATAGGCGCCGTGGTGGTGTGCCAGGGTGAGGTTATCGCCGAGGCGCGCAACCACCGCGAGGCCGACGCTGATCCTTCGGCGCATGCGGAGTTTTCTGCCATCATTCAGGCGTCGCGCGAACTTGAGCGCTGGCGTCTTCCCGACTGCACGGTATACGTCACGCTTGAACCGTGCATTATGTGCGCGGGTCTTATGCATCAAGCGCGCATCGGACGATGCGTGTACGGCGCGCCCGACGCGAAGGCGGGCGCATTGGGCTCACTGTATTCGATACACGCCGATGCGCGGCTCAACCATACATTTGAAGTTCAGTCGGGCGTGCTTGCGAGCGAGTGTGCTGACGTGCTTTCGGAATTCTTCGAAGCGCGTCGCGGCGAGAAATAGGAAGGCAATGACATGAAACAGACTCTCACGGTGTTTTCCCCCGCGAAGGTGAATTTGCAGCTCGAAATTGGTGAGTGTCGCACCGATGGCTTCCATCAGGCGAAATCGATTATGCAGGCGTTGACGCTGCACGACATGGTCACGGTTGTTCTTGATGATGGCGTGGATGCATATTTGAACCCTGATGGCTTCAGCGATTTCGCGATTGAAGTGACGTGCACGACGTTTGAGGGCATTCCCGAATTGGACGTGGCTCCTGAAAGCAATATCGCTTACAAGGCCGCGGCGGCGCTCGCCGAAAAGCTCGGTCACGAACAGGGACATATCTCCATCCATATCGAAAAGCATATTCCGTTCGAGGCCGGCCTTGGCGGCGGCTCGTCGAACGCGGCGGCCGTTATCGCCGGACTGTGCCGCGCGTGGGGCGAAGATGCCGCGAGCGAGGCCGCGCTTGACGTGGCGCGCGCGTTGGGCGCGGACGTGGCGTTTTTCCTTCACGGTGGCTGTGTGCAACTGGGAGAGAAGGGCGATGTGCTCGAGCGCACGTTCGAGCCTGCGCGTGGCACGGTGGTTCTCGTGAAGATTAACGAAGGCGTGTCTACGAAAGCCGCATACGCCGTATTTGACGAGCTGGCGGCCGTACAGCATGCCGAATCGACCGACGCAATTGAGTCGGCTGATGAATTGCCGTTGTTCAATAATCTGGCGGCGGCGTCCGAGCAGGTGCTCCCCGCGCTTGCCGAGACGCGCGAGTGGCTTGCGTCCCAACCGGGCGTTGCGCATGATGCGGCGGGCGGGCCCGAGGTGCTTTTGTGCGGAAGCGGTTCTGCGACGTTCGCGATTGTGGAAGACGGGGACTCGATTCGCAAGGCGGCCGATATCGTCGCGGCGGCAAAATTGAAGGGCATGTGGGCGCGCAGCTGCTCGTTTGCCCCTATTGGCGTGCGCGTGCTCGATGGGCAAGGTGCAGGTTCGAACCTCGGTGCTCCGCGCAAGATCTGGTAATCATGGCGCGTGAGGCGTGGCCCAACTCGTTTGGGGCTGTGTGGTATATGGGAAGCGCCGCGAGAATTGTCGGCCTCGTTTAGGGTTCCGGGCCCTGGGACTTGGGCTTTGGGCTCGTGATTTGGGACCGCCTTTGCGGGGCGGTTACTTGCGGGCGAGCCAACGCAACGCTTGGGTGAACGTTGATCGCGTAAGCGCTGCGCGAGCGCTCGGTTTCGTATAATGATGACACACGGCGCGCAGGGCGCTGAAACTTCCGTCTGAAAGGCGAAATCATGGTACTTGGAATTATTCTCGCGATTATCGTCGTGCTCGTTATTGCGGCGATCATGCTGTACAACAACCTCGTGAAAATGCGCAATATGGTCGACAACGCCTGGGCGCAAATCGACGTGCAGCTGCAGCGACGTTGCGATCTTATTCCCAATCTGGTCGAAACGGTGAAAGGCTACGCCGCGCATGAGTCGGGCACGCTTGAGAAGGTCATCGCTGCGCGTTCGGCCGTCACCAACGCAACGACTCCCGAGGCGAAAATGGAAGCCGATAATGCTCTGAGCGGTACGCTGAAGTCGCTGTTTGCGGTTTCTGAGGCTTATCCTGAGCTGAAGGCGAATGCGAACTTCCAGCAACTCCAGTCTCAGCTGGCCGATACAGAAGACAAGATTAGCTACATGCGCCAGAGCTTCAACGATACGGTCATGAAGTACAACACGGCCATCCAGACGTTCCCTGCCGTGCTGTTCGCTGGCATGTTCGGCTTCAAGGAGCGTTCGAGCTTCGACGCCCAGGCCGGTGCAGAAGTTGCTCCGAAGGTAACCTTCTAAGTCGCCGTTGCATAATTAGACAGAAAAGCGTCCGTTTCTGCGGGCGCTTTCTTCATGCCCAAACTCGCTCAAACCTGTTAAATGCTCGCAGCGTTTAACAGGTTTTGCAATTCTCGCTTCGGGCCTCGCGGTTCCAATAGGCCTACTATGCCTAAGCAGTTGACTGACGCTTCAAACCTGTTAAACGCTACGAGCATTTAACAGGTAACGGAAGCAGGTAACGGGTAGGGCGGTGCTTGTTTCGCGTGCGCGCTGGGATGTGCTTAGCGATTCATTCGCACCAAGGAAAGCGAGTGCTGCGCTGGCGAGCGAAGGTGGCTTGAAAGAGGAGCGAAGCGTACTTTGGTACGCGAGCGACGATTGAAAGTCAGCTTGGCCGCCCGCGCGGCACGCAGCGTCAGGACGGCTCAAATGAAAAAAGCCCGTTCGTCAGAACGGGCTTACAAAAAGAAAAACAGGCACGGTTTCCCGTGCCTGCAGCATGTAACCTGGCGGAGGAGGAGGGGGGATTCAGAATCGCGCTGCGCGCGCTTCACCTCGTCGGCTAAAGCCTCCTCGCGATTCGCTGAAAACAGCCCACCGGGCTGTTTTCCTGGCGCGAATCGACCTCATCGGTTCGAATCCCCTTGTTGTTGTCATAAAACAAAGCAGGCACGGTTACCCGTGCCTGTGGCTTATAACCTGGCGGAGGAGGGGGGATTCGAACCCCCGTGACCCGGGTTGCGGGCCAAACGGTTTTCGAGACCGCCGCATTCAACCACTCTGCCACCCCTCCGAGGGTGCGACCAAGAAGGTCGTATGAAAAAGCGCCGTACGAAACGGCGCTTAGGTTATCTGGCGGAGAGATGGGGATTCGAACCCCAGATACGCTTTTGGCGCATACACGATTTCCAATCGTGCTCCTTCGGCCAGCTCGGACATCTCTCCATTGCGTCGATTGCTATGCGTATTGCGCGTAGCGAAAAAGCAGTATACCAAAAAAGCCAAAAAGGTAAACAGGTTTTTAAAAATAATTATTCGTCGACTTCTTCGTCTTCGATAATTGCGGGAACTTCTTCGTCTCCGGCCAGGAAGTTCGGCGCTTCGGCGAGATACACGACCTCTTCGTCAAACGTAAGAACGTCATCGCCCTCTTCGTACATCAGGCACACGGCAACGCCTTTGCCGCCGTCAGCCGTGCCGCCTTCGGCGATGATCGCGTCTTTGCGACCGGCATCGGTGTCGATGTAGCCGTCGTAGCACAGCACGTATGCGCGAGCGCCCGTAGCGGCCTCAACGGTTTTACGCGCCGACTCGAAGCATTCCTCGGTCGTGCCGGTGTGGGTATCTTCGGTCACGGTTTCGCCGTTGAGCAGTGCCGTGAACGGCACGACTTCAGAACCCGCCTCCATGCGCTCCTGTGCTTCTTCGATTGCCTGCAGCAGCAGAATCTCGAGGGTTTCGTCGATCTGGGGAACGCCGAGCTCGTCGCTCTCAACGTTGCGGTCAGCCATGGTTTGCTCCTCTCTGTCGCTCGCGTGCGAGCGTGTTGGGAAACTCAATGCGCCTTTGGCGCTTTGCAAATCGTGCCGAATCATAGCAAAACGCGCCTGTCGAGCTGCGATATTGCAACGTTTCGGTTGAAAACACACGTTGCATGACATGTATGACGCGTATTCGTTGGATCATAAGGCGTTTTTTTGCGAGGGAATTGAAGTGAGGTGCGAAGGAGAACGCGTGGAAACCTCGTTTGATTCGGCACAATCTGGCAACTTTTCCAAAGGAAAACGTCACGAATCGGGCAAGGTCTCGGCAAGATTCGTGCGCTAATCTGCTTAATACGTGCATGCTTCGTAGGGAATTGTGGCGCACGCGTGGAGTTGAGGCAAAGGCGCAAAACAACAATTGCCCCGATTGGATTTGACTGTTATCATAGCCAAGTTTCCTGTCCCGGGCAGCGCCTTCATATGCCCCGGGACCGTTAAGTCCAGAGGAGGTGACACAATGAAGGCTTATGAATTGCTGTTCTTCGTCGCGCCCACCATCAGCGACGAAACCCGTCTCGCCGTTATGAAGCGTATCGAGGCTACCATCGCCGAGGGCGAAGGCAAGATCGACAACGTTGAGGATTGGGGCAAGCGCAAGCTCGCCTACGAGATCAACGGCCTGACCGAGGGCGACTACACCCTCATCGATTTCCACGCAGACCCCGCCAACATCGCGGAGCTCGATCGCGTGCTGCGCATCACCGACGCGGTGGTCCGCCACAAGATCGTTGTTCGCACCGACCGCGAGTAATCTCGGTCAACCAGTAGGCAGGGAGCAGCTGCTCTCAAACTTCAAGAATTGAGGATTTTGTCATGAGCATCAACAAAGTGGTTATCACGGGCAATCTTACGCGCGATCCCGAGCTTCGCGAAACCCCGAGCGGTTTCCAGGTCCTTTCGTTCGGCGTGGCTGTCAATGACCGTCGCCGCAACCCTCAGACCCAGCAGTGGGAAGATTACGCGAACTTCGTAGATTGCACGATGTTCGGCAACCGCGCCGCAAGCGTGTCTCGCTTCTTGAGCAAGGGCAGCAAGGTCGCTATCGAGGGTAAATTGCGCTGGTCCCAGTGGCAGGCGCAAGATGGCAGCAAGCGCAGCAAGCTTGAAGTCGTTGTCGACGAGCTCGAATTCATGACGAGCCGCGACGGCGGACAGGCTGCCCCGCGCATGCAGGCCGCGCCCGCTCAATCGTATGCTCCGGCACCTGCTGCCGCGCCTGCGATCGATACGTCCGTTTACGACGACGACATTCCGTTCTAGTCTGCTCCCGTCAATCAATTATTGACACAGTTCTGAAAGAGGAAATCAATGGCTGAATACACCAAGCAGCCTCGCCGTAAGTACTGCCAGTTCTGCAAGGACGACGCTCAGTACATCGACTACAAAGATACGGCTATGCTGCGCAAATACGTTACCGACCGCGGCAAAATCAAGCCCCGTCGCGTGACTGGCGCCTGCATGCAGCACCAGCGCGACATCGCTTGCGCGATCAAGAACGCTCGCGAGATGGCTCTCATGCCCTACACGGTTCCGGCCGTGAGCGGCCGCGGCGACCGCCGCAATCGCTAGGAGGCACCAATGAAGGTTATCCTGCTTACCGAGGTCCAGGGCAAGGGCGGCGAAGGCGACGTCGTCGAAGTTGCTCGTGGCTTTTTCAATAACTATCTCGGCCCTCAGAAGAAGGCCGTGCTGGCTACCGCCGGCAATCTCAAGCAGCTCGAGCAGCGCCGTGGCAACATTGCCAAGCGCGAGGAGAAGCGTATCGCCGACGCTGAGGCCCTGAAGGCTTCGCTCGAGGGCAAGAAGATTTTCGTCGACGCCAAGGTCGGCGAAGAGGGCGTGCTGTTCGGTTCCGTCACCACTTCCATGATCGCTGATGCGGTTCTGGCTGAGACTGGCGTCGAAATCGACCGCAAGCGTCTCGATGTCCGTAAGGCCATCAAGACCGCTGGTGAGCACACCGTTGCTCTCAACATCTATCGCGACATCCATGTTGACCTTCAGCTGATGGTCGGCGTGAAGGCCGTCGAAGAGGTTGAAGAGGCCGTTGTCGAGGCTGAGGCTGTTGAAACCGAGGCCACCGAAGAGGCCGCCGAGTAGTTTTCGTTTCGCGAAACTCAATGGCTATTGAAAAGGGAGCGTTCGCGCTCCCTTTTTTCTTGGGCTGAAAAGCGCCTTTTCCGACCCATTAAAAGGACGTCCTCTCAATCTCTGTATGTTTTGATGAGTTGAAGCGACAACTTTTCTTGGGTGGCCGCGATTGCCTTGCGGCTTCTATAATATGGGCGAGATAGACGAAAGGGCGAAATCATGCCAGACAGGAATAATCGTAACCAAACTGATCGCAGCGATCAGGCGCCTCAGCTGCAAAGCACGACAGGCCGGCCGCTGCCGAATAATATTGAAGCCGAGAAATCGGTTCTTGCTGCATGCATGCTCAACCCCGATGCTGTTGACGAGATTGCGACCAAGCTCGTGCCCGAGAATTTCTTCCGTCCCGCTCATCAGCTTATCTATGCGGGCATCCTTGAGCTCAACACGCGCCATATTCCTATCGACCAAATTTCGCTCGCCGATCGCTTGGCTGCCGAAGGCCAGCTCGAGGCTGTAGGCGGGCGTCCCTACTTGGTTGAACTTGCCAACAACACGCTTGCTCTTACCAATTGGAAGAACCATACCGAAATTGTGAAGCGCAACAGCGTGCTGCGTGATTTGGTGTATGCGTCAACCAATATCAACGCGTTAGCGTATGACGCGCCCGACGATACCAACGAAGTTATCGAGGACGCGGAGAAGATGCTGTTCGAGGTTACGCAGAAGCGCGTTTCCTCTTCGTTCCAAAACATCACCGATTTGCTCACGCAGGCTTTCGACGAAATCGACGAGCTCGTGAACAACAAGAACCAAATGGCGGGCACGCCGACCGGCTTTACCGACGTCGACAAGCTATTCTGGGGCTTGCGCGGCGGCGACCTGCTTATTTTGGCCGCGCGACCTGGTGTTGGTAAAACATCGTTTGCTTTGAACGTCGCTACGAACGCCGCGAAAGCCGGTGCCGCGGTTGCCTTGTTCAGCTTGGAGATGGGCGCCAATCAGCTCGTGCAGCGTATTTTGTGCGCTGAGGCACGCGTGAACCTGGGCCAGTTGCGTGCGGGCAATTTGCAGGAAGGCGACTGGAACGCCATCATGAACGCTGCGGCTACTCTTTCGGGGCTCGAACTGTATATCGACGACACCCCGGGCCTCTCGTTGCTCGAAATGCGCGCGAAGGCCCGTCGCCAGCTGCGCGACAAGAAAAAAGGGCTCATTATCGTCGACTACCTGCAGCTCATGCAGCCGCCATCGAATCGCCGCGATGGCAACCGCGCCGTCGAGGTCGCTGAAATCTCTCGTGGTCTGAAGGTGCTCGCGAAGGAAATGGACATGCCGCTGCTCGCGCTTTCCCAGCTTTCCCGTGCCGTTGAGATGCGTGGCAGCAAACGCCCCATGCTTTCCGACCTTCGTGAATCAGGCTCCATCGAACAGGACGCTGACATCGTTATGTTCATCGACCGCTCTATGGATGAAATGGAGGCCGAGACCGACGGTCGCCCCGATTGGGGAACCGCCGAACTTATCGTTGCCAAGCACCGTAACGGCGCCACCCGCGATATCACCCTGTCGTTCAACCCCGAATACACTAAGTTCGGCAACTATATCGACGCATCCCAAATATAGGGTTACGCCGTTCTACGAACGGCGTAACGACTCGACGCTGCGCAGGCTTCTGGCGGCATGCTTCGGGCTAATGCCGCGACTCGCGTACCGAAGTACGCTTCGCCACGGCAACGCCCGAATCGCACTCGCCGGAAGCCTTGCTCGCTGACTTTTGGTGCGAATGCAGCTTTTGGCTGAAAAGGCTCTTTTCTGTTCGGAATAGTTGCCCAGCGTGTTTTCGCCGAGCTTGTTTGAACTCCGCGACATTTCTTTGTTTGTTGGGCTAAACTCGGCGTATGACCAACCGTATTACATTCATTCATTCGGGCGACATCCATTTGGGTGCGCCTTTTCGCGGTTTGCGTGATCTTTCTCCGAAATGGGCTGACCGGCTTACGCGCGCGATTCCTGAGGCGTACGACCGCGTGGTTGATGCGGCGATCGAGCGCGGGGTCGATTTCGTGCTGTTTGCGGGCGACGAATTCGATACCGACAAGCCAAGCTACGTCCATCACCGCCATTTCTTGCAGGGGCTCGAGCGCTTACGTGATGCGCAGATCCCCGTATATCTCATCGCGGGCAACCATGACCCTTATGCAACGTGGGCGGGTTTGCGCGACCAGCTTCCTGAAAACGTGCATATGTTTGGTTCCGATGGGCCGGGCTATGTTGTCTATGAGCGCGATGGCGAGCCTGTTGCGATCATTGCCGCGCGCGGCTTTTCGAATCAGGCGACCGAAAGCGATATCGCCGAGGACATGACGCGCGCCGCAGCCGAAGCGGCGTGCGGCGTGCAAGTGCCGTTTGTCGTCGGCATGTTGCACACGGGGTTGTGGATGGATCCATATAAGGCCCCTACCAGCGAAGATGCCCTATATGCGTCGGGCATGGACTATTGGGCGCTTGGACACATTCATAAGAACTTCCGCTTCCCTAAAAACGCCGCCGAGACCAAAATCGCTTTCTGCGGCTGCGCGCAGGGCCGCGATATTAAAGAAGTTGGCGACCGCGGTTGCTATGCGGTGACGCTCGAGGAAGGCGTGCCCAACCAGCTTGAATTCATCGCGTGCGAATCGGTTGAGTGGGAGCAGTTGCGCGTCGACGTGTCGGCCTGTGCGGGCGCGGAAGATGTGCTTGGCGCATGCGTTCGGGCTATGTTCGATGCGAATTCCCAGGTGATATGCGAGGAAATGATTGCACGGGTTACGCTTGTGGGAGCAACGCCCCTGCATGGGATGCTTGCGACCCCGGGATATATCGACGAAATGCGCGACGAGCTCAATGAACGCTATCCGTCGTTTTTCTGTGACGCGCTTATCGACGAGACGACTTCTCCCCTCGATAGGGATGCGATGCGCGTCGCGGGCCTTTTCGAGGCTTCGCTTCTGCGCGAATCGGCGAAGCTTGTCTCCAACAAGCAGGAAACCATCGAATATCTGCAGCGCGAATTTGCTGCGCGCGGTCTCGCATTGCCGGCGGATATCGACCGGGCGCTTGAAGGCGCGTGCGCGCGCGCCGAAGATATGGCCCTCGAGCTTTTAGAGGGGCGTGAGCAGCTATGACGGCGAAGCATGCGGCTCAACATTCGAAGAAGAAAGCGCCCGCGCAGCCGAACATTGATGCGTCGCGCGGCTTGATGCAATCGGGAAGCGCTTGCGTGCCTGCGAATTCTCAAGTGGAAAGCCATGCGGGCATATACCTTCAGCGAGCGCATATGACGGCGTTCGGGCGCTTTATCGACCGGACGCTCGGGCCCTTCAAGCCGGGCCTCAATGTTGTGTATGGTCCTAACGAGGCAGGCAAAACAACCGCTCGAGCATTCGTGGGCGGCGTGCTGTTCGGCTGGCCCGAAGCACGTGGTTCGCGCAATGCGTACAAGCCTCGCGCAGCCTCGCGCGAAGGTTCGCTTCTGTTCTGCGACGCGGCAACGGGCGAGGTGGGCCGCGTTTCGCGCGCCCGCAATGCGGAAGGCCTTATCGGCGACGATGCGTGGCTTGCGGCGGTGTGCAGCGATATCGACCGCGAAACGTTCCAAACGCTCTTCTCGCTTGATGCCGATGAGCTTCGCTCCCTCGAGGCGGCGCCCGACATTTCGGCGAAATTGCTCACAGCTGGCTCAGGGACTAAAGAAAGTCCTGCTCATGTGGCTTCCGCCTTGGATGCGCGCATCGCGGCGCTTATGAGCCGCGCAGCTTCCGAGACCGAATCGTTTCCTAATTTGAAGCGCGAGCTCGAAGGCGTGAAGGAGCGCTTGCTGGAAACGCGCGCCCAAGCCGACGAGCTGAAAGCGGAAGACATCGAGTTGCGCGCGTTGCTCGACGACCGCGAGCGGTTGCAACGTGAACTCTCGACGCTCGATTCCAAAATCGAAGCGATGGCGGCGTGCAAAGGCGAGCTTTCGCGTATCGATTCGGCGCGCCGCCGCCTGCGTGAAGAAATGGCCAGTGCGCAGTCTGAATTGCGCACATGCGAGGCCGACGCACGGGCCGAGCTCGCCGCTTATGCTGCCACTCCGTACGTTTCGGCGGAGGACGAGGCTCGCCTGCGCGCTTCGCTCGAATTGCTGTCCGAGCAGGAAGACGCTGCGGCGCAGCGCTTGTCGGCGGCGCGCGAGGCGTATGAACAAGCGCGCGGTTTTTGGGAGGCCCGTCGCGATGCAGCGACGCAAGCTGAAAAGGCGCCGGAGGCTCGCGCTTCGCGTACGGCGCCCATCGCGGCATTTTGCGCGGCCGGATTGCTTGCCGTGGCGGCGTTTGCTCTGGCTCTTGCCGTGCCTGATGCCCTGCCCGTGGCGATTTTCGCCATGGTTGCGAGCGTATGCTGCGTAGGTGTGGGCGCTCTGCTTATCGCTAAGGCGAAACCAACGCCGCCTTCTTCAAATGTCGATGTCGATTCGGCCCGCGCCACCATGGTCGCGCACAAATCGACGTATGACTCGCGTGAGGGCGAGGTCATGGTCGTGGCCGATCAGGTGCGCGCGTCGCTCGCGCAGCTCGGGTTTTCCTCTCATGTCGTTACGGCCCGCGCGGCGTTGCGTGAGCTTGGCGTCATGCATGATGCTCGCGAAGCCCAGCTTCGTGCCGACCGGGCGCGTCGCCAAGCGCAAGCAGTGATCGACAATGCAGGCGAAGAGCTCGCAAGGTGCGAAGCGTATCGCTGCGAGTGCCTTAAATCCGTCGGCCTTGCCGGCGATTCGTCACTCGACGATGTTGAGACGGCGGCGTTTGAGCTTGCGCAAAAGCGAGCCAACCTTGACGAGCGACTTGAAGGCATGATTTCGCGCGTGGGCCAGCTGCGGCAAATTCTTTCCGATGGAGAGCGCGCTTCCGAACTCGACCTGTTGAAAACCCAACGGGCCCAAATTATCACGCGCCAAACCGACTCGGCGCATGAGCTCGTGAGACTCCTGCTTGCCAAGCGCATGGTGTCAGGCGCTATCGAGGCATGGGGAACCGAAAGCCAGCCCAAGGTGTATGAGCGGGCGTCGCATCTCATGGAGCTCATGACCGCTGGAGCCTGGGTGGGCGTCGCGTCGAGCGGTTCCGATGTGTGCGCCATCGATTCGTTCGGCGCTCAATTTCCGCCGCGGTTGCTCTCGCTTGGCACATGCCAGCAGCTCTATTTGGCGCTGCGCATCGCGCTGCTCGAGTGCGCGCCCGAGGTTGGCACCGCCGTTCCCGTGCTTGCCGACGACATTCTGGTGAATTTCGATGACGACCGTCGCGCAGGTGCGGCCCGCGCTTTGGCCGAGCTCGCTCAAAGCCGACAAGTCATCGTTTTTACCTGTCATAAGGAGGTCGTGAGCACATTTAACGAACAGGCTCAGAACGTGCATGTTTTAGATATATAATCATTCAGTTCTGCTTTATTTGAATCGGCAAACGAAAGGACCATTATGCCGAACGTCGTGTTGGTCGGAGCCCAGTGGGGCGACGAAGGAAAAGGTAAGGTCACCGACCTCATCGCTCGTGACTTCGACTATGTGGTGCGCTATCAGGGCGGCAACAATGCCGGCCATACTGTTATCCACGGCGACAAAAAGCTCGCTTTGCACCTCATTCCATCAGGCATTATGTATGAAAAGGCCGTGCCGGTCATCGGTAACGGCGTTGTGGTGAACCCGCAGGTTCTCGTCGAGGAAATGCGCTTGCTCGAAGGCGAGGGCCTTTCGTGCGAGCGCCTGAAGATCTCGTGCGATGCTCACGTGATCATGCCCTACCACATTGAGCTCGACAAGGCGTCCGAGTTCCGTTTGGGCAAAAACGAAATCGGCACCACCAACCGCGGCATCGGCCCGTGCTATCAGGACAAGGCCGCCCGCAGCGGCATTCGCATCCAGGACTTGCTCGACGAGCATGTGTTCCGCATGAAGGTCGAAGCTGCCCTTGAGGTGAAAAATGCCATTCTCGAGAAGGTGTACGGCAAGCGTACGTTCACCGTCGACGAGATTTGCGATGCCTACTTGCCCTTCGCCGAAATCATTCGTCCCCATATGGCCGAAACCGCTCAGCTGCTCAACGACGCGCTGCGCGAGGGCAAGCACATTCTGTTCGAGGGCGCGCAGGGCACGCTGCTCGACATCGACCACGGCACCTATCCGTTCGTCACGAGTTCTTCGTGCTGCGCGGGTGGCGCTGCTACTGGTTCGGGCGTTGGCCCCACGGCTATCGATCGCGTGCTTGGCATTCAGAAGGCCTACATCACGCGCGTTGGCGCCGGTCCGTTCCCCACGGAACTCGTGTATCCCGAAAACGGCGGCGAGGGCCAAGATGCCATCGATGGCGATTTGCTGTGCGCCGAGGGTCACGAATATGGCGTGACCACGGGTCGCAAGCGTCGCTGCGGTTGGTTCGACGCGGTTATCGCGCGTTATGCGGCTGAGGTCAATGGCCTTACCGACATTGCTCTCACCAAGCTCGACGTGCTTTCCGCTTTCGATGAGCTTAAGATTTGCGTTGCCTATGAGTGCGACGGCGAAACGTACGATTACTTCCCCATGCAGCAAAGTGTGCTGTTCCATGCCAAGCCGGTGTACAAGACCATGCCTGGCTGGAAGGGCGAAGATATCACGAAGGCTAAGAGCTTCGAGGACCTGCCGGCAAACGCGCAGGCCTATATCGAGGAACTCGAGCGCCTCTCGGGCGTGAAGGCCACCATTATTTCGGTTGGTCCCGACCGCGATCAGACCTTTACCAGGGGTTGGTAGTCACGGTGCGCCGGCTTTTTGGCCGGCGTGCGTGTTTGATGCGATGGCGCCTTTGGCCGGTTATTTGCTCTGCGGCTTCCGCCCAATCGGTTAAGCTGCGCGCCGTTTCGTATGCGAAGCGGCGTGTTGGAGCCGCCTTCGCTGACAAATTTCGGCCCGTATAAGGGCTGCAATTGCGATACGTACCCGAGCGTCGCATGACGGCGTTCGGGTTTATGCATATCTAGGAAAGGAACATTCTTGAACGTTTTGGTGCTTGGTTCGGGCGGCCGCGAGCATGCCCTAGCATGGGCCATTGCGAAATCGCCTCGCCTCGACTCGCTGTTCGTTGCTCCTGGCAATGGCGGCACGGCGACTATTGCGAAAAACGTCCCCCTCGACATGAACGATGCTGATGCCGTTATCGGCTTCGCGCGCAGCGAGAACATCGACCTCGTGGTTGTTGGCCCCGAGGCTCCGCTGGTCGCTGGCGTCGCCGATGCTATTCGCGCGGCGGGCATCGCGGTGTTCGGCCCTGGTGCGCAGGGTGCGCGCCTCGAAGGTTCCAAAAGCTTCTCGAAGGAATTCATGCTGGCCCATGGCCTTCCCACGGCACGCTACAAAAAGTGCACGTCGCAGGATGAAGCCATGGATTACCTGCACGAGGTGGGCGCCCCCATTGTCGTGAAGGCTGACGGCCTTGCTGCTGGCAAGGGCGTCGTGGTTGCCGAAGATATGGAAGAAGCCGAAGAGGCCGTTCGCGATTGCTTTGCGGGCGACTTCGGCGAAGCGGGCAGCGTGGTGGTTATCGAGGAAATGCTCGAAGGCCCCGAATGCAGCATGCTCGCGTTCCTTTCTGAGGGCAAGGCTCTTGCCATGCCCTGCGCGCAAGACCACAAGCGCGCATTCGATGGCGACTTGGGTCCGAACACGGGCGGCATGGGCGTGTACTCTCCGGTGCCGTGCGTAACCCCCGAGCTCGAAGCCGCTATGCAAGAAATCATGCAGAATGCCGCCGCCGCCACGGCGAAGGAATTCGACGACGCCTACACGGGCGTGCTCTACGGTGGTTTCATGCTTACCGCCGAAGGCCCCAAGCTGCTTGAGTTCAACGCGCGCTTCGGCGACCCTGAAACCCAGGTCATCATGCCGCGTTTGGAGTCTGACGCGCTTGAAGCGTTCTACATGGTTGCCACGGGCAAGCTTGACGCGCTCGATTTGCGCTGGACCGACCAGGTTGCTGTGTGCGTGGTGCTTGCAAGCGATGGCTACCCGGGCAGCTATGAAAAGGGCAAGGTTATCTTGGGCATTGAAGAAGCCGAAGAGCTCGATGGCGTCACGGTGTTCCATGCGGGTACGGCGTTCAATCAAGACGACGAGCTCGTGACCAATGGCGGCCGCGTGCTCAACGTGGTCGCGCTTGCTGAAACGTTCGAAGATGCTCGCGAGCTTGCTTACGAGGCGTGCGACAAAATCAACTTCGAGGGCAAGCAATATCGCCACGACATCGCGCTTCGTGCGCTGGAGGCGTAATTCATGCTGAGTGAACGCATGCTTACCACCGCCGTGCGCTCTTGCGCTACGCGGTTCATGAACATCAAGCCGTGCACCGAGCCTCGTATTCCCGGGCCGAATGCTGGCCAGCGCTACATGCTGTACGCGCACATTCCGTTCTGCGAACGCCTGTGTCCGTACTGCAGTTTCAATCGCTTCCCGTTTTCTGAGAAGCGCGCAGTGCCGTACTTCAAGAACCTGCGTGCCGAGCTCATGATGGTGAAGGAACTTGGCTACGACTTCGACTCGCTCTATATCGGTGGTGGCACGCCTACCATCATGATCGACGAGCTGTGCGATTTCATCGATTTGGCCAAGCGCGAGTTTTCGATCAAAGAAGTTTCGTGCGAAACCAATCCGAACCATCTTATTCCGTCGTATCTCGACAAGCTGCAGGGACGCGTCGACCGCCTGAGCGTGGGCGTTCAGAGCTTTGACAACGGCCTCCTTAAGCAGATGGACCGATACGATAAATACGGCTCGGGTGAGAGCATCCTCGAATCCATCAAGGTTGCTGCGCCGTATTTCAAGTCGCTCAACGTTGATATGATTTTCAACTTCCCGGCGCAGACTGAAGAAATCTTGCGTCGCGATTTGGAAATGGTTATCGAGGGCGGAAGCGGTCAAACCACGTTCTATCCGCTTATGGCGTCGCCTTCGGTTGAAAAATCGCTCGCACGCACGGTCGGCAAGGTCGACTATGAGCGCGAGCAGCGTTTCTATGAGATTATTTCCGAGACGCTCGCCGGCGGCGCGAATTCACCTTACGTGCATGGCAGCGCGTGGACATTCAATAAGCGTGAAGACGAAGAGTCCGCGGCAAAAACGCCGGGCGATGGCCAAATGATTGATGAATATATCGTCGATTACGAGGAATACCCGGCTATCGGTTCTGGCGGCATGACGTATTTGGGCCATACGCAGTACGTGAACACGTTCAGCGTGCGCGAATACAATAAGGCTATTGAATCGGGTCGTATGTCGCTTATGGGCAAGGCCGAGTTCAGCAAGCGCAACCGCATGCGCTACCGCTTTATGATGCAGCTGTTCGGCTTGCGTCTCGACAAAAAGCAGTGGGAGCGCGATTTCGGCTGCAGCGTTGCGGCGGGCTTGCCTGCTGAGTATATGTTCATGAAGATGAGCGGTGCGTTCGACGTGGACAACGATGAGGAAATCACGCTCACGCCGAAAGGCCGCTACCTCATGGTCGTTATGATGCGCCAGTTCTTCATTGGCGTAAACAACCTGCGTGACCAGGCTCGCAGCGTGCTTCCCAAAGAAGAGCGCGACTTGCTTTTCGGGGCCGGCTGCGCAATGAAAGACTAACGAAAACGCCGCTTTGCCAAGCGGCGTTTTTTTTGTTGCCGAATGTGAGGGGCGGCGGTCGCCGGGCGGCAGCCGATGCTTGTAAAGGGCTGATATGCTTCGTCTTAGGGTTGGGCCGTGGCCGTCGGCCATGATGCACCCGCATCCCATTTCGGCTTTATTCGACAGCCGCTTACCGTCGTTTCTTTCGGCGTGAATGGTGCGACGCTGGCTTGTTTCGTTTAGCCGCGCATGCCGCGATATTTCACGTGCTCTTGATGCGGTGTAGGTGTCGGCGCCTGCTAGAATGGTGGCATCGTCTCCTAAGAGGAAGGTGCCACCATGGTTGGCGGTCTTGTGTTCTTCATCATTTTCATTTTGGTTATCGCGGCCATCATCAAAGATGGCCTGTTCATCGTGAAACAGCAGCACGCGGTGATCATCGAGCGCCTGGGTAAATTCAATCGCTTTGTGGGTGCCGGCTTCCACGTGAAGATCCCGTTCTTCGAGCGCAAAGCTACGACCGTGAGCCTGCGAACCATGAAGAACGGCTTCAGCATCGATGTGAAAACCGAGGACAATGTGACCATCGGCCTCGATATTTCCGCGCAGTACCACGTCGATTACTCGCTGGGCAACAATCCCATGGAATCGGGTATTTTCAAGAGCTACTACATGCTGCAGGAGCCCGTTGAGCAGATGAAAGACTTCATTACCGACGCACTGCGCTCGAGCATTCCGACGTATTCGCTCGATGAGGTGTTCGCTAAGAAAGATGACATCGCCAAAGACGTCAACGCGACGGTGAGCGAGCAGATGGCCGCTTACGGCTTCACGTTGGTGAGCACGCTCATCACGCGCATTTCGCTTCCGAAGGAAGTTGAAGATTCCATGAACCAGATCAACTCCGCCCAACGTGTGCGCCTGGCCGCGCAGGATTTGGCGGAAGCCGATCGCATTAAGAAGGTCACGGAGGCGCTTGCTGAGGCAGAAAGCATGGAAAAGGCCGGCGAGGGCATCGCGAATCAGCGCAAGGCTATCGCGCAGGGCATTAAAGATTCCCTCGAGACCATTAAGGAATCGGGCGTGACGCCCCAGGAGGCAAACGAGCTGTTCATGTTCACCCAGTGGGCCGACATGATGGGCCGCTTTGCCGAATCGGGCAAAGGCTCGACCGTCGTGCTGCCGAACGATTTCAAATCGACGGCCAGCATGTTCGAGCAGATGCTGGCCGCAGGTGCCGCCAACGATGAGTCGACGAAATAGCCGAGTCTCGTGTTTCAATAGCCCCGCCCGATGCCGAAACCTGTTAAATGCTCGTAGCATTTAACAGGTTTCTCGTTTTGCATGGCGGCTTAAGTTTTGGTGCCATGCACAACGAGACATGCCATTTGCGGTGGATTATGCTGGTTGCGAGTTAATTGCAGTTCGGCCTCACGTGTGCCGAAACCTGTTAAATGCTCGTAGGATTTAGCAGATTAGTCCAGGTGACAGGCTAACTTTAAAATTATCGAAAAAAGTTCTTGCATTCGGGTTGTCCGGTCTGTAATATACATACCTGCGTTTGACGCAACCGGTCAGGTAGCTCAGTCGGTAGAGCAGGGGATTGAAAATCCCCGTGTCGGGGGTTCAAGTCCCTCTCTGACCACCATTTGAATTAGAGAGCCGCTCGAAAGAGCGGCTTTTTCAAGCGTAAAATGGGCCTGTAGCTCAGTTGGTCAGAGCGCACGACTGATAATCGTGAGGTCACAAGTTCGAACCTTGTCAGGCCCACCACCGAACATTGAAGCTCGTCCTTAGGGACGGGCTTTTTCGTCTATGGTGTTAGTCGCATGGCCGCTTCTGGCAGGAAATGCGGTTAAGGGGCCTCGTTGCGCTCCTTTTTACGGCGGCTTATGAATTTCCTCTTAGCAACATGCCGCTGACCTGGTGCTATGAATTGCGTTTTGATGCGGGAACGCGTGAGGGTTGCTTAAAGAGGCCCCATTGTCCTAATTCCTGCCATGAAAGGCGCGATTTGTTGCAATTGGGCTCCCTTCGTGCATTTTTTGGCAACCGATTCGATGCGTCAATTGTTTGTGCAATCTTGCGGAACAGGTGCCGTGCCCTTTCTTGCGCTGAAAGAGCGGAATCGCTTCACTCGCGATAGTTCCGAAAAAAGTTGAAAAAAGTTGTTGCAAAGTTGTTTCGAGTCGTTGTAATATAGCCAAGCGCTTTTAGCGAGGGCCTGTAGCTCAGTTGGTCAGAGCGCACGACTGATAATCGTGAGGTCACAAGTTCGAACCTTGTCAGGCCCACCACCTTTGCTTAATAAACGCCCCACCGTGAGCCACGAGCCGGTGGAGCGTTTATTAGATACGGGGAATTAGCTCAGCTGGGAGAGCGCGGGCTTTGCAAGCCTGAGGTCAGGGGTTCGATCCCCCTATTCTCCACCACATTCATTACGCCGTCCTTCGGGGCGGCGTTTTTCGTATTTCACCCTCATTATGCTGCGCTCACGCCGTGCGCAAGGAGCATCTTTCGCGCCGGAATCATATGTCCGCCTGCGGCGCTGCTATGCAGGTTCTTTGTAAGCGTTTTGCGCGTTTATCTGCAGCGTTGCTATGCCTGCTATAATTCTCGCCCGTATGTTTCCGCTTTGTCGACGAAAGGGTTTGCGTGAATCGTACCGAAGCGCTCAACATCCTTGGGCTCGACGACGATGCGTCGGCGGCCGACATCAAATCGGCCTATCGCGAGTGCGTGCAGATATTGCACCCCGATCGCTTCGCGAATAATAAGAAGCTGCAAGATCGAGCGACTGAGCAATTCAAGCGCCTACAAGACGCCTACGAGTATCTCACGAGCGATCGCGCGGCGTCGAAACAGAGCCGCTCGTCTTCTCGCCCTCGCCAAGCCTACACGGCACGCGAGGCGAAAATCGCGGGTTTGGAAGCCGCGCGCACGCAGCTCATCGCCCAGCACGATGCTCTGTGCGACGAGCGCCGCAATTCCATCATCATGATTGCGGCCGGCGTCATTATCGCGCTGTTCTTGCGCCGCATCGTATGGGCGGCTGGCCTTGCGGGAACGTTGGTAATTTGGGGTATCGTCACGCTCACGGGAGCGTGCAAGAATATCGCGACGCTCAACGAGCACCTCGGTGAAATTGAGATGCAGAAGCGCCAACTGGAAGAGAACTGGGAAGAAGACTAAATGAAGCAAGAAAACCTTCGCAACGTGGCAATCATCGCGCACGTCGACCATGGTAAAACCACGATGGTCGACCGCCTTCTGGGCGCAGCCCACGTGTTCCGCGAGAATCAGCAGGTCGAGGAGCGCGTGCTCGACTCGAATGACCAGGAACGTGAGCGCGGCATCACCATTCTGTCGAAGAACATTTCCATCAACTACAAAGGCGTGAAGATCAACGTCATCGACACCCCCGGCCACGCCGACTTCGGCGGCGAGGTCGAGCGCGTGCTGAACATGGCCGACGGTGCTCTGCTCATCGTTGACGCATACGAAGGCCCCAAGCCCCAGACGCGTTTCGTGCTTTCGCATGCACTCGAGGCCGGCCTGCGCATTGTGGTGGTTGTGAACAAAATCGACCGCCCGAATGCCGACCCCGAAGCCGCCGTCGATAAGGTGTTCGATCTTATGGTCGAGCTTGGCGCTTCCGACGAGCAGCTCGATTTCCCGGTTGTTTACGCTTCGGCCGTGAATGGCTACGCTCGCTACGAATACGACGACGGCAACATGGACATGATTCCGCTGCTCGATACCATTTTGAAAGAAATTCCTGCGCCCGATGTTGATGCCGATGGCCCAGTTGCGATGCAGGTGTGCACCGTCGACCACAGCAGCTACGAAGGCCGCATCGGCATTGGTCGCTTGCATAGCGGCACCATTCACGAGAAAGACCTCGTGCTCGTGGTTCCCTCCGAGGGCGAGCCCTACAACGCCCAGATTCGCAAGGTGTACACCTTTGAGAACCTTGGCAAGGTTGAGGTCCCCGAGGCTCATGCGGGCGACATCGTTGCTGTTATCGGCATTGAGGCTGCCGACATCGGAGATGTGATTACCGATCGCGAGAACCCGGTCGAAATGAAGCCTATCGCTGTCGAAGAGCCCACCATGGCCGTTGTGTTCGAAGCTTCCACGAGCCCCATCGTGGGTCGTGAGGGTGACATCGTTGGCGCCCGCCAGCTTAAAGAGCGCCTCATGCGCGAAAAGGAATCCAACATTTCCATGCGCATTGACGAGACGGAAGACAAGAGCGGCGTTCGCGTCGCCGGTCGTGGCGTTCTGCACCTGTCTGTTCTTATGGAAACGATGCGCCGCGAGGGCTTCGAGTTCCAGGTTGGTCGTCCTCAGGTCGTGTACAAGACCGACGAGCATGGCAACAAGCTTGAGCCCATCGAGGAGGCAACGCTCGACGTTCCCAACGATTACTCGGGCAAGGCCATCGAAGTTATGGGCACCGCTGGCGGCATCATGGAAGACATGGCTTCCGACGAGACCATGACGCACCTCGTGTTCCGCATTCCGTCGCGCGGCACCATGGGCCTGAAGACGCGCATCCTCAACGTGACCCACGGCGAGGGCGTGCTGTTCCATCACTTCCGCGAGTACGGTCCGTACACCGGCGAGATGCAGGGTCGCAAGAATGGCGGCATGATCGCCATGAGCACCGACAAGGCCGTTGCGTACGCTCTTGACACGCTGCAGCAGCGCGGCCGCCTGTTCGTGAAGCCGGGCGACGAGTGCTATGAAGGCATGATCGTCGGCGAGTCGGCCAAGGAAGGCGATATGGTCGTGAACGTGTCGAAGACCAAGAACCTGGGCAACCAGCGCTCTTCGACCGCCGATAAGGCCATCCAGCTTACCCCGCCGGTGACGTTCACCCTCGAAGAGGCTCTGGAGTACATTGAGGACGACGAGCTCGTCGAGGTCACGCCGCAGTCCATTCGTATGCGCAAGCGCCTGCTTTCCGCAACCGACCGCCGCAAGGCCAACAAGAACTAGCGAATTCCATTTCGCCGCTTTGAGACCCGCCCGCGCATACGGGCGGGTCTTTGTATATACACGCGTTTATTCCCATGCGCCGAAATGCCCAATTTGCCGTATATGGCCGTGCATTTTGGGCGTTCGCGTGGTGTGCGTGTGGGTGTATTGTGACGGCGTTAAACCCGTTTTTCGCCTGTGGGAAAATACTGGCCCGTACACAAAGGGCAAAAGCGAATGCGGCATGGGGAGAGTTTAGGTCGCGTCCCGTTTACCCTTGCCCATAAGAGAAGGTAGGGCTTAATGAAGAAGATGAACTTCTTGAAAATCGCCTGTGCTGCGGCGCTTTCCGCCGCATGCTGTTTTGCCGCCGTTGGCTGCAGCCAGACGAAAAGCGATTCCGGCGACGTGTCGGTGAGCGATACGTCCGAAGGCGTTGCTGCCACGGTCAATGGCACGGAAATCGGTGAAAAGGCCGTGACGTCGTACATCGCAAACTTCCGCAGCATGTCGAATCTTGAGTCCGACGCCGACTGGGCACAGTGGCTCGTCGACAACAATTACACCGCGGCCGACATTCGCGAGGAAGTCATCAACTATTACGCGAGCCAGGAACTCATTCGCCAGGCTGCCGAGGAAAACGACATTAAGGTCGAGTCTTCCGAAATCGATTCCCAGGTGCAGCAGATGCGTTCTTACTACGATTCCGATGAAGATTGGGAAAATGCGCTGAAGCAGATCGGCACCACCGAGTCGCAGTATCGCTCGCTGCTCGAGATTTCCATGCTTCAGCAGGCTCTTCAGGAAAAGGTTGCCCAGCCGGAAGACCCCACCGATGAAGAGCTTCTGCAGTACGCCCAGATGTATGCCTCTTACTACAACGGCGCAAAGAAATCGAGCCACATCCTGTTCAATTCCGATGACGAAGCTACTGCCCAGGAAGTGCTCGACAAGATTAACTCTGGAGAGCTCGACTTCGCTGAGGCCGCAAAAGAGTATTCCCAGGATGAAGGCAGTAAGGAAGACGGCGGCAATGTTGGTTGGGATAAGCTGACGTCGTTTGTCGATGAGTATCAAACCGCGCTCGATGGCCTTGAGGAAGGCCAGGTTTCCGGCCTGGTAACCTCGAGCTATGGCATCCATATCATCAAGTGCACCCAAGTGTTCAACGCTCCTGAGGAAGTCACGTCGATCGACCAGCTTCCGTCTGAGTTCATGGATTCCATCAAGTCCACCCTTGAGTCTTCTGCCAAGCAGCAGGCTTATTCGCAGTGGTATCAGGACTACAAGAGCAATGCCGACATTCAGATCAACGACATGCCGAGCGGTCTTGTCTACGATGTAAGCCTCGATGGCGTCGAACCTTCGAGCACGTCCGCTTCGACGGAATCTGATGCAAGCACTTCCGCCGACTCTTCGACTGAATCTTCGGCCGAGAACGCCTCGACTGAGTCTTCTCAGCCCGCCGAGACAAAAACCAACTAGGTGCAACAACGCACTCAATCAAGAAACCCGCTTCGGCGGGTTTCTTTGTATTCTCTACCTGTTAAATGCTCGTAGCGTTTAACAGGTATGTGCTTGCCCAGTGTGACGAAATCTCACCCCCAGATAATCATTCGAAACAGAAAAATATGAAGAAATGCTTCGTTCGCACCTAAAGTCAGCGAGCGTGCGCCCGGCGCGGCAGATTGCCCCGCCGCATGGCCAAGCGTACTTTGGTACGCGCCGCGCCATGCACAAGGGGTAAGATGACGTGCCCGGCGCACGCGCAGTATCAGGTCGGCTCAAAAGAAAAACGCCGTTCGTTAGAACGGCGTAAATAAACAACTGGCGGAGAAGTGGGGATTCGAACCCCAGATACCCTTGTGGGGTATACTCACTTAGCAGGCGAGCACCTTCGGCCTCTCGGTCACTTCTCCGCTCGTGACGCACATTTTTGTGCGCGCAGGGGTGTATGATACCGTGACACCTATCCAAATGCAAGGGAGACTTGATGACTTCATCGCTGAATCACCACAGAGCTTCGCAAAAACGCTTCGCGCGTACCTTCATTTTGCAATTCCTTATTGTCGCGATCGCCGCCATTGCCATGCTTGCATGCATGCCTTCGCACGCGTACGCCAAATCGTACACATGCCCAAGCGTCACGATAGATGCCCAAGCGAACGCCGACGGCTCGCTTGATGTCAACGAAGCGCGCACATTCGATTTTTCGGGCAATTTTACGGCGGTGTGGTGGACCTTCGACAATATGCCGACCAAGGAAAGCATGCTTTCGGTGAAATCGGTATCGCTTACCAATGAGTCCACAGGTGAGACCCAGACGCTTTCCCCCGTAGAATTCCAGCGAGCGTGGCGCGAGGCCGGCGGCGCGGGATACCCGTCGTATTCCATCGACGAGGACGAGAACACCGTGTATGTGTTCTTCGACGAATCCGATTCTGAAGTCACGATGACGCTCTCGTACTCCATTTCGAATTTCGTTCAGGTTTACGACGACGTCGCCGAGGTGTATTGGCAATATATCGGCCATGGTTGGGCGGTCGACAGCGACCATGTCACCACGACGCTCACGGTTCCGGTTGCTGCGGGCGCGCAGGTTCGCGCAGGCGACAATGTGCGCGCATGGGGCCATGGTCCGCTCGACGGAAGCCTGTCCATTGGCGATGATGGCGCGATTTATGCGCAGGTCTCTTCGGTAAGCGCGGGCGGCTATGCCGAAATCCATTCGGTATTCCCTGCGGAATGGATGAACGTTTCGGGCTCGGCGGCCAACAAGCATATGGGCAATCGGCTCGATTCCGTGCTCGAGGATGAAGCCCAGCTTGCGAACAAGGCGAATGCCTCCCGTCTGCAGTCGCTTCTCTTCATTGTGGTGTGCCTGGTTGCCGCCATCGGCATTATCGTGTGGGCGGTCTTCATGTTCTTCCGCCATGGCCGCGAGTATAAGCCCCAATTCCAGGATGAATACTGGCGCGATGTGCCTGCAAAGGGTCTTTCGCCCGCGGTTATCGGGCGACTGTGGCGTTTCGATGCCGAGTCCCCCAATGACCTTACGGCGACGCTCATGCATCTGTCCCATATCGGCGCAATTCGGCTCGATGCCGGCAGCTACGAAGCGCCCAACAAGGGGCTTTTTGGCATGGGCGGCAGCAAAACGGTGAACGATTACTACATCACGCGCCTTCCTGGCTGGGAAGAAAAGGTCGTCGACCCTATCGACAAAAAGACGATGGACCTCGTATTCAAGAAAATTGCCAAGGGTGCCGATTCCTTGTGGTTTGGCACTATTCAGCAGTTCGGAACCGATTACCCTGAGTCGTTCAACGACGCTATGGAAAGCTGGCAGGGCGTGGTTTCGGCTGAAACGAACAAGTGCAACTTCTTCGAGGAAAAAGGTTCGCACTATCGCGTGATTTTCTTCGTGCTCGCAGTGCTGTTGGGCATCGTGGGCGTTTTCTCGCTTTTCGTGACCGACGAATTCACGTTGTTCTTGGCGTTCATTCCGCCCGTGGTGGTGCTCGCGGTGCTTTCGAAGTTTATGCAGCGTCGCAGCCGCGAGGCGGTTGAAATTCATGCCAAGTGCGTCGGCCTGCGCAACTGGCTCAAAGATTTCAGCGCACTCGACGAACGCCTGCCCACCGATGTGAAAGTGTGGGGCGAAATGATGGTGTACGCCTACGTGTTTGGCGTCGCCGAAGAGGCCATGAAGGCGCTTCAGATGAAACTGCCCCAGGTCATCCAAGACGAGGACTTCGCGACCTCGACGGGCTATTGGCTCATGCCCCACTATTACGGCATGCCGGGTGGTGCGGCCGCTCCCGTTGTGAGCCCTGCCGAAATGTTCCAAACCATGCAGGCCAACACCATGCAGACGGTTTCCGAGGCGCTCAGCGCCGCATCGAGCAGCGATGGCTCGGGTGGCGGCTTCTCGGGTGGCGGTGATTTTGGCGGAGGCGGCTTCGGTGGAGGAGGCGGCGGCGCAAGGTAGCCGCTCGGTTTCTCACGTTGCCTCGAAAGCCTTTCGCGCCACGTATCATTTAGTTATCCTGCGCCTCTTTTATTCCGATGCTTTTTACACGTTATACTTTAGTGAGAAAAAGCGTTCGCGAGTGGAAGAGGCGATTTTCATGGCTAAAGAAAAGGCGTTGGTCGGAATCATCATGGGCAGCGAAAGCGACATGCCCAATATGGAGCCGTGCATGAAGCAGCTCGAGGAGTTCGGCATTCCTTACGAAGTGAAGGTTGCCAGCGCGCACCGCAAGCCGGCCGAGGTGCATGAATGGGCATCGGGCGCCGAGGAACGCGGTATGCGCGTTATCGTTGCTGCTGCCGGCAAGGCTGCCCACCTTGGTGGTGTGGTTGCCGCCTATACTCCGCTGCCGGTTATTGCCGTGCCTATGAAAACGAGCGACTTGGGCGGCCTCGATTCGCTTCTCTCTATGGTCCAAATGCCCTCTGGCGTGCCCGTTGCATGCGTCGCCATCAATGGCGCGAAAAACGCTGCGATTCTCGCGGTGCAAATGCTCGGCACGGGTTGCGACGAATGCCGCAAGAAGATTTCCGATTTCAAAGCGAAGATGGCTGAATAATGACGAAGAGATTGCTCATGGGCAACGAGGCCTTCGCGCATGCCGCGCTCGAGGCGGGCGTTGCCGTGGTCGCAGGCTATCCGGGCACGCCCTCGAGCGAGCTTATCGAAACCGTTGCGAAGCGCGTGCAGGCGGGTGCCGCCGAAAACGTGCATGTTGAATGGTCAACCAACGAAAAGGCGGCGCTCGAGTTGCTCGCCGGCGCGTCGTATGCCGGCGCACGCACGCTGCTCACTTGCAAGCAAGTCGGCCTCAACGTCGCGAGCGACCCGCTCATGAGCTTGAATTATGTGGGCGTCGAGGGCGGCTGCGTCATCTATGTGGCCGACGATCCGGGCCCCATTTCGTCGCAGACCGAGCAAGATACGCGTCGCTTTGCGTCGTTCGCCAAGATTCCCGTGTTCGATCCGTCGAGCGTTGAGCAGGGCGTCGAAATGCTCCCGCGCGCCTTCGCGCTTTCTGAACGCTATCGAACGCCGGTTATCGTGCGTCCAACGACGCGCGTGTGTCATTCATCGACATTCGTCGATGTGGCTGAAAAAACGCAGGGCGCCCCTGTAAAGGGTTTCTCAAAAGATGATTCCCGCTGGGTTATTTTTCCTGCGCGAGCATATCGCGGACATAAAGAAATCAACGGCCGATTGGCGAAGATCGCCGATGAATTCTCGGGCGTATGCGCCTCCGAGACGCCGAGCGGTTTGCCGTCGGAGGACCTTTCTCGCTTCAATCCCATCGAAAATCACGGCGATGCGCCGAAAATCGGCATCGCGTGCGGCGGCGTGTCGACCGCGTATGCGAAAGAGGCGCTTTCGATTCTTGAGCACGCGGCAAAACAGACGACTTCTGCGGCCGGTGTTGCCGGCGGTGAGGCTCTTCCGAGCTATCGTTTCATGCAAATCGGCACGCCGTTCCCGTTCCCCGAGGCCCGCGTGGATGAATTCCTCGATGGCCTCGATGCTGTTATCGTGTTCGAGGAGCTTGACTCGGTTATTGAAGACGGCCTCGTTCATATGGCCGGCTTGCGTGCGGCGCGAGGTAAGAGCGCTCCTCGGGTTCTTGGCCGTGCGTCGGGCGCGTGCCGCGATGCTGGCGAGAACGATGCCGATGATATTGTTGAGCGTTTGAGCAAATTCTTTGATGAAGCCTTGCTGCGTCGCGAGGGTGTTTCGGGCGACGAGCTCATGCGTAAAATTGAAGAACGCGCCAATGCGCGAGCTCGTGCACGCGAAGCCGCGGCGCCCAATCTCGATATCGAGCTTCCCGCACGCCCACCGGTGTTGTGCGCAGGCTGCCCCCATCGTGGTTCGTTTTACGCATGCAAGCAAGCGCTCAAAAAAATGCGCGTTCGCGGTATCTTTTCGGGCGATATCGGCTGTTACACCTTGGGCAATGCCAAGCCGCTCGATGCTGTGGATACCTGTTTGTGTATGGGCGCGGGCATCACGATGGCGCAAGGCCTCGGCGTTGCCGACCCTGCGGCGAAACAGCTTGCTTTCGTGGGCGATTCGACGTTTTTCGCGAGCGGCATCACGGGCGTTGCCAATGCCGTATACAACCAGCACGACATCACGGTGTGCGTGCTCGACAATTCCACCACGGCCATGACGGGCGGGCAGCCGCATCCTGGCACGGGCAACACGCTCATGGGGCCTAAAAGCGCGCCGCTTTCTATCGAACGCGTCCTCGAGGCACTTGGCGTGGAATGCATCGAGTTCGCCAACCCCCATCATCTTGATGAGAGTATCGATGCGGTCACGAAGGCGGTTTCTTTCGAGGGCCCGTCTGCGGTTATTTTTCGCGCGCCGTGCGTGAATCTCGTTAAACCCGAGGCTCCTGTTTCGATCAATGCGGAAACATGCACGGGCTGCAAGAAGTGCATCACGTCGATAGGGTGTCCTGCCATCGGATTTAATGGCGAAGTTGCCACGATTGATGAAACGCTGTGCACGGGCTGCGGTTTGTGCACGCAGGTTTGTCCGTTTAGAGCCATCGCGCCAGCGTGCCAATCTGCATAGACGCGATCGGCAGGCGGGCGTCCCGCGTACCGTTGTCGCTTTGGCTTTCGTCCGCCTCGAAGCGCACCGCAGTCGCATTCTGATCGAAGAGCGCGAGGCTCACGTTTGCTGGCTTTTGTAAGACCATGATTTGGAGTGTTGTCCAATGAAAAATGTAGTGCTCACCGGTATTGGCGGACAGGGTACCGTGCTCGCCGCGAAGATACTCGCCCAGGCTGCGCAAGCGCGTGGGTGGCATGTGCGCACTGCCGAGACGATCGGCATGGCGCAGCGAGGCGGAAGCGTGACGAGTCATGTTCGCATGGGCAACGAAGGCGAACATGTTGCCTCGCCGCTCGTGGGTGCGGGTGCGGCCGACATGCTTATCGCTTTCGAGCCCGGCGAGGCTGCTCGCATGCTTGGGCTTCTCGATGCGCAGGGCGTGCTTGTCACGGCGTCGAATGCGAAACAGCCCGTCACCGCGTCGCTGTCGAAAACGGTGTATGCCGCCGCACCGGTGCTTGAGGCGCTCAAAAAGCGCGAGGGCCCAACCGTCGTGGTCGACGAATCGGCGCTCCTTGAGCTTGTCGGCAATTCGAAGGCTCTCAACATCGTTCTGCTGACGGTCGCCATCTCCCAGCGAGATGCTCAAGGAAATCCCCTTTTAGGCATTTCGCTCGACGAATTTAAGGAGGCCATTCGCGTATGCGTGAAGCCGAAATTCGTTGATATGAACCTTGCTGCGGTCGATGCTGTGTGCAAAGAATTGGGATTGCGGTAAGTTCGTTTCGGTGAGCGATGCATGGCACGCGCCCGACGATTTTTTCTCGGGCCTATTTCTCTTTCGATTCGTTTGGATTCATAAAACCCCGCAGTCATGGCATGCTTGTGGGGTTTCTACGTTTGTGGGTGGGCGGCTGCGAAGAGGTTGGTGTGTTGAACGTTGCCGCGGCCAAAGCCCGCTCGCGGAATCTTTCATTCCATATCTTGCTCATTGGGCGCTTTAGCGTACAATAGTGCCCATGATGAACGCACTCGACATACAATCTCTCAAAGCCGCGCGCGCCGCGTTGGCTGGTCGATGGCTCTAGCTTCAAGTTTGCTCAGCGAGCTTGAGGCGCCTTTTTCGTGCACCTGAATGACGAAACGGCGTAAAGCCCTGATTTTTTGCAGGCTTGAAGCGTCTCCAATTTCCGCAAATTATGTCAGACATGCGCGAAAGGCAGTGCCATGCAGCTCACCGATGAACAGTTCAACCTTATTAAAGAGCAATTCAAAACCCTGAAAGATCGTTCTCCCTTCTATGCGAAGAAGTTCGAGGGCATCGATTTGTCCGACGTACAAACCCAGGCCGACTTCGAGAAGCTGCCCTTTTCGGAAAAGGCCGACTTACGCGAAGCCTATCCGTTGGGAATTCAAGCCGTACCCGACGAGGAAGTTGTGCGCATCCACAGCTCTTCGGGCACGACGGGCACGCCGGTCATTATTCCTTACACCGCGCAGGATGTTTCCGATTGGGCCGAAATGTTCGCGCGTTGCTATCGCACGGCGGGCATTACCAATAAGGATCGCATTCAAATTACCCCTGGCTATGGTCTGTGGACTGCGGGCATTGGGTTCCAGCTTGGCTGCGAGCGCTTGGGCGCTATGGCTATTCCCATGGGTCCTGGCAATACCGAGAAGCAGCTGCAAATGATGCAAGACCTGCACAGCACGGTTATCACGGGCACGAGCAGCTATGCGCTTTTGCTCGCTGAGGAAATCTCGAAGCGAGGCTTGCGCGATAAGCTCGACCTGCGCAAAGGCGTTATTGGTTCGGAGCGTTGGGGCGAAAAGATGCGCCACCGCATCGAAAACGAGCTCGGCGTTGAGATTTTCGACATCTATGGCCTGACCGAGATTTATGGCCCCGGCATCGGCATTTCGTGCAGCGAGCACCACGGCATGCATATTTGGAGTGACTACGTATATTGCGAGATCGTCGACCCGAAGACTGGCGAGCCCGTGCCCGACGGTGAAATGGGCGAGCTCGTGCTTACCACGCTGCGCAAGCAGGGGGCGCCGCTTATTCGCTATCGCACGCACGACCTCACGCGCATCATTCCCGGCGATTGCGCTTGCGGCTTGAAGCATCCCCGCATTGACACCCTTACTGGGCGCACCGACGACATGGTAAAGGTGAAGGGCTGCAACATGTTCCCCGCGCAAATCGAGGAAGTCATTGCGTTTACCGATGGTGCGAGCTCTGAGTATCAGGTCATGATTGAGGCAATTGATGGCCGCGATGTGCTCACGGTGCTGTTCGAGACGCCGCTCGAAGGCGAGGATAAGGAAAAGTGCGAGCAGGAGCTTGCGCTGCTCTTTAAGGCGAAGATTGGCTGCACGCCTGAAGCGAAGGGCGTCCCCATGGGCGAGTTGCCGCGTTCTGTGAAGAAGACCAAGCGCATCTTCGACAGTCGCTACTAAACATATCTCTCTATAGATATATAGAGAGAATCGACCAGGGGCGGTCGCCGAGGGGATTGCCCGCGCGGAAGGCGGGCGGGCCTGGAGGCGGCCGTTCTTC